>Ga0207010_1016_pt2 | contig 43793 bp, 44 predicted proteins | sample Alteio_BWMinCont_82_FD_153465 | JGI IMG/M metagenome (GOLD analysis project Ga0207010, IMG submission 153465) | Enriched cells from forest soil in Barre Woods Harvard Forest LTER site, Petersham, Massachusetts, United States -... | ecosystem: Environmental > Terrestrial > Soil > Temperate forest >...
ATTCGTAATTTTTCAATTATCGCCCATATTGACCATGGGAAATCAACCTTGGCTGATCGTTTAATCCAAATCTGTGGGGGACTAAGCGAGCGCGAAATGGAAAGCCAAGTGCTCGATTCGATGGATTTAGAAAAAGAACGAGGTATTACCATCAAAGCACACAGCGTGACTTTACATAATAATAAAGATAAACCCGAAGTTAAAAAATTAATTGAATTTCTTCAGCACTGTCAAAATACTATTTTTGATGGAAAAGCAGAAAGTTTTTATAACGCACTAGAAGAAGACTTTGAACTAAAACAAAAACAACAAAAAAAGAGAGGACGTTAATTCTAATAAACGCTATAATCCTTTCACGTTAATACTTTGCAAGGATCTTAAATGAAACAGCGTTATCTTGATTATTTAAATACGGAAATAAATCAATTACAACAAAACGGATTATACAAAAACGAACGCATTATCACCTCTCAGCAACAAGCAGCCATCACTGTCAATCATGAAACAGTTATTAATTTTTGCGCTAATAATTATTTGGGACTTGCCAATCATCCTGCTTTAATTGCTGCCGCCAGACAAGCCGCTGATCAATATGGTTTTGGCATGTCTTCTGTTCGATTTATTTGCGGCACACAAACTATTCATAAAGAATTAGAACATCGTCTCAGTGATTTTTTAAAAATGGAGGATACTATTTTATATTCTTCTTGCTTTGATGCGAATGGCGGTTTATTTGAAACATTATTAAGTGAAGAAGATGCGGTGATCAGTGATGCATTAAATCACGCAAGTATTATTGATGGGATTCGTCTTTGCAAAGCAAAACGTTTCCGTTATCACAATAATGACATGCAGGATCTCGAAGAAAAATTAAAACTAGCTAAAGGGTGTCGTTTTCGCTTAATTGCCACGGACGGTGTTTTTTCCATGGATGGAACCATTGCAAACTTACCCACGATCTGTGATTTAGCGGAAAAATATGATGCACTGGTTATGGTAGATGATTCACATTCCGTCGGTTTTATGGGAAAAAATGGCCGCGGCACACATGAATATCATCATGTGATAGATCGCATTGATATTCTAACAGGCACCTTAGGAAAAGCCTTAGGTGGTGCATCCGGAGGATATACATCAGGCAAAAAAGAAATAATTAATTGGTTACGTCAGCGATCGCGTCCTTATTTATTTTCAAATACGCTAGCACCTATTATCACTGCTACGTCGATCAAAGTATTAGATTTACTAGAGTCTAGTCATGAATTAATTAAAAAATTACATGCCAATAGCGCTTATTTCCGTGAAAAAATTGCAAACTTAGGCTTTCAATTAATTCCAGGTGAGCATCCTATTATTCCTATTATGTTAAATGATGCAACTTTAGCTAAAAAAGTAGCGGATAACATGTTAGCAGAAGGCATTTATGTTATTGGATTTTCTTACCCTGTGGTACCCCTTCATTTAGCGCGTATTCGTACACAAATGTCTGCGGCTCACACTAAAGAACAACTCGATCAAGCCATTCATGCTTTTGCTAAGGTTGGCCATCAATTAGGAATCATTCCCTCATGAAAGCACTTGTTAAGTTAAAACCAGAACCGGGTCTTTGGATGCAGGAAGCAATGATCCCTGAGATCAATACCAATGAAGTTTTAATTAAAATAAAAAAAACCGCTATTTGCGGGACTGATTTACATATTTACCATTGGGACAATTGGGCACAACAAAGAATTGCACCGCCTCTTATTATTGGGCATGAATTTGTTGGTGAAATTGTAAAAATAGGTCAAGCAGTCAAAGGAATTAATATAGGAGATCGTGTGTCAGGAGAAGGACACATCGTTTGTGGATTTTGCCGAAATTGCCGCTCTGGACGCAGTCACATTTGTCGTAAAGATATTAGCTTAGGCTCTACTCGCCAAGGTGCTTTTGCTGAATATTTATCATTACCAGCGGTTAATGCTTATCCAATTCCTGAGACTATTTCTGATTCACATGCTGCTATTTTAGATCCTTTTGGCAATGCAACGCATACTGCGCTTTCTTTTAATTTGGTCGGTGAAGATGTATTAATCACCGGGGCAGGCCCTGTAGGCGCTATGGCTGTTGCTGTTGCACGTTTTGCAGGTGCCAGACACATTGTCATCACAGATGTGAATGACTATCGATTAGATATTGCTAAAAAAATGGGAGCATCCCTTGCAATTAATATTCAGCAAACAACATTAAAAGAAGTGATGAATAAACTAGATATGAAAGAAGGTTTTGATGTTGGCTTAGAAATGTCTGGCAACTCGGATGCTTTCAATCAACTATTAAACCATATGAACCATGGCGGAAGAATAGCCTTATTAGGTTTTTTACCGCACCACACTCAAATTGATTGGAATAATATTATTCTAAAAGGCCTGCAAATCAAAGGAATTTATGGACGTGAAATGTTTGATACTTGGTATAAAATGATTGCGATGTTACAAAGTGGTTTGAATATTTCGCCCATTATTACCCATGAAGTGCCCGTTGATCAATTTCAAGATGCATTTGAAATGATGAGTTCAGGCAAAACGGGAAAAGTGATTTTAAACTGGTAATATTTTAATAATTAAAATTTGTTTATTGACTAAATTAGGAGAATACTAATGCAAAGTGCTTATACACCCTTAACTAGCAACGATACCCCAATCAATAAAATCAAAGAACCTGCACATCAAACAATGAGCGATGAGAAAGCGGTGGGTTCAATACTTTTATTTGATTGTATTTTGTGCTGTTGCCCGACTAATCTTTGTAATAACGCTTGCTCGTGTTGCGATAGTTCATATGGTGCTTCACGTTCGAGCGGTTGCGATGTTTGTTGTAATACCCTGGCTTACTGTTGCAGTGAAGATTGTTGCAAGGCATTAAATTGTAATGGTTGTATTTGTAGCGATGATTGCTGCGCTGACTGCTGCAAATTCTGCTGTTAAAATTTTTACTGAATTGGTCATTTATAGTTGGTGGATTACGGCAAAAAACGCCTAATCCACCCTACATTTTAATTTCACAGATGTTAATATTTTTTTGGCATACTCATCGCACAACGCAAGTTGTTGTAATCCGCGTAAAGCATCTTGATTGCCATATTTAATTCCGACTGCAAAAAGATCAACAGCCGCTTTAATATTTTGATTTAATATGCTGCCGTCCCAATAAAGAAAGCCTAAGGCAACCGCAGACACAACATCTCCAGCTCTAGCGGCTTTTTCATACCATAAAACAGCTTCTTTATTATTCTGCCGAGTCCCGAGTCCTTTACGATAACAGTAGCCTAAAAAACGCTTTGATAATAGCACGCCTTTTTCTGCGGCTTTTTCAAATAGTTGAAAAGCTTTTTCAGGATTAGCAAGCACAGCCTGACCATCTAAATAGATGCACGCTAAATTGTGCTGCGCATTAGGCTGTCCTCGTTCCGCTGCTTTTTCATACCAAAAAACAGCTTTTTCTACATCAGTTTTAATAATTTTACCTTGCTGATAAAGCAAAGCTAAATTATATTGTGCTTGCACCACATTTTTTTCTGCTGCTTTTTCATAAAATAAGACGGCTTTTTCGCCATCAACTGTCACACCAAAACCTTCAGCATACATAACACCCAGATTTAGAGCAGCAATAGAATTATTAAGATCAAATGCTCTTTGATAATAAGATAATGCTTTTTGGTAGTCTTTTTTAATTTGCTCGCCTTTAAAATAAACATAACCTAATTCATTTAGCGCTTCACTATCATTTTGTTTGGCTCGCATAATTAAATGACTTAAATTTTTAAGCATAATGTTTCCCTTATTTTGCGGTATTTTATGATATTCTATGACGTTTAATCGTTAACTAGGGTAGCATATTATGATCACATTAGAAACTAATTACGGTCCGATTACAATCACATTAGACTTTAAAAATACGCCTAAAACTGCTGAAAATTTTTTAAATTACGCTAAAGAAGGATTTTACGAAGGCACTGTTTTCCATCGGGTTATCAATGGCTTTATGATTCAAGGCGGCGGCATGGACAGTCTTTTAGAAAAAAAAGACGGAAAAGACCCCATAGAAAATGAAGCAGATAAAGCAATACTCAATAAACGCGGCACAGTAGCCATGGCACGTACATCTGATCCACATTCAGCAAGCTCACAATTTTTTATTAATGTAGCTGATAATGATTTTTTAAATTTTAAATCAAAAACAGATAATGGATGGGGGTATTGTGTATTTGGAACTGTCACCGAAGGCATGGATATTGTTGATAAAATTAAAGCCGTTAAAACCAGCCAACAAAAAGGCCATCAAGATGTCCCGGTTGAGCCTGTGGTGATAAATAAAGTAATTGTAAGTGAGACTGAAAAAACAATGTAATAATGCACGTGCAAATTAAAGTAGGGTGGGCACGCTGCGCTTTGTCCACCCTACCTTAAGAACCTGTTCTAAGAGGCACAGAAGCTTTGTTGTTCATTTCGCGCCTATAGACCCAATCGCTGACTTCTCTCTTCTAATAAATTTAAATATCTAGACTGCATATCTGTTGATAAAAAACTTTCTTTAATTAATTTTTTCCAAATAATTAAATTTTTTTGCATCTCATCTAAGATACTATTAATAACCTTAGAATTTATTTTTAATATTTTAATAGCAAAATAATCAATGAAATCTTTTTTAGTTAAATTGTTTTTTTTACCATTTAAAGGTAAAGCTAATTCTTCTTTAATACTTCCTAAAATCACAATAGTTGTATTTAATAAATCATAAGCTGGGGACAAAATAATTTTATTACTTCTTGTTATCAATGAAAAATTTTTCAAATGTGCATCTTCATTTCCAGTTAAAAAATTAAAAAGCACTAATTTAAATAATTTTATTGATTCGATGCGTGGAAATGTACAAAATTCTATTATTTTTGCTATTTTCTCCATTGAACTTTTATACTTTGTCTGACGATTCTTCTGTGATAGTTGCGCAAAATCTTCTTGAGATAATTTAATACGACCTTTGCGATCAAATCGTTGAATAAAATAAGTCATACTATTATCTTTTGCATAAATCAATCCATGCAGGGGAACCTCTAAACCAATCGTCTCAGCTAAAGTCATCGTAATTGCCTCATTTTGCGGCAATTCAGGATAATCTAAACTTTGTGGTTTTAAAATATATTTACCATTTTGATCAACTATTTCAAATTGACTTTCTTTAACATTTAATATGGCACTTAATTTTGGTTGAACGCCTTGCAGAGACATTTTTGGCGCACGCACAATCGCTTCCATACGAAGTTCTTCTGCGCTTAATTCTAAATTTTTAAGATTATTTAGTTTTTTAGATAATAATTTCAATCCTTTTTCAGAATAATTGTCAGCATTATGAAGCACTTCATAAGTAATAGGACATCGTTTCATACTATTTCCTCAATTGTGACTGCTCCCACTAAATCTTCGCCGATTTGAATCAATTGTCCTAAATAATCTTTTTGATCTAATTTAGATAATCTTAATAAAGCTGATAATTGCGCACCTTCTGGTAATAATCCATCAAAAAAAGGAGGGAATTCATAATAATCATAAATCTTTTTTTTAATAGGCATCGTTAAAGAAACAGGCTCTCCTGCATAATCAGATTCATAAGTAAATCGATAATGATTTTTTTCCATTTCTGCTAATTGACCTGCACGCACTCCATGCATTAATACGGCTACTTTTCTCATAATTTATCTTCTGCTATTGGTTTTTTAAATTTAATTTGAATATTTAATACCTCTAAAACATTTAATAAACTATTTAGCTGAATCGTCAGTTTTCCTTTTTCAATATCAAAGACAACTGTTTTCCCAACACCAGCTAATAAAGCTAATTTTTGTTGTGAAAGCCCACTTTTTCTTCGGTAAATTCGCACCATACTACCTATCTCAGCCGAAGTCATAAATAATACCTCATAAGAAAAATAAACAGCTTATATTACTGTTATAGCAGCAATTTTGAATAAAATAAAGACTTTTCTAGATAATATTGAGGAAAAATAAGATAATTTACTGCTATAACGGTAAAAATGATTAAAAAATGCTATTTATATCTATATTTCAGCTTAAACAATTAAAATTTACTGCTTTAACAGTAAAATTATTTGAATCTAACACACAAGTAATCAAATAAAGCTCTAATCGCCATTGCCTCACCCCCTTGCGGACGACCGGGACGGGGCTTTAGATTCCATGCCATTAAATCAAAATGCAACCATGGAATATTATCTGGGACAAATTCTTTTAAAAATAAAGCGGCCGTAATCGCCCCACCGTAACCATCTGTCGATGCATTATTAATATCAGCAAAAGGCGTCATGATTGAATCACGATATAATTCAAATAAAGGTAATTGCCATAGTGGATCTTTTACTTTATTAGCATGCACCATTAAGTCTTTTATTAACGCATCATTATTAGAAAAAACAGCCGGTAATTCTGTGCCTAATGCAACTCTTGCAGCACCCGTTAACGTCGTAATATCAATTAATAAATCAGGATTTTCACTCACCGCTTCAGTTAAAGTATCTGCTAAAATCACTCGCCCTTCTGCATCAGTATTACCAATTTCAATCGTGGTGCCTTTTCGACTCGTGATAATATCACCAGGACGATAAGCGTTACCTGAAATAACATTTTCAACAGCCGGTATTAATACACGTAAATAAATAGGTAATTTAGCCTGCATCATCATATTGGCTAACCCTAAAACATGCGCACCACCTGCCATATCTTTTTTCATTAATAACATGGCCGAAGAAGGTTTTAAATCAAGCCCACCACTATCAAAACAAACCCCTTTGCCAATTAAAGTCACTTTGGCATGCTTTGGATTTCCCCAACGTAAATCAATTAAACGCGGCGGATCATCACTGGCGCGTCCTACCGTATAAATCGATGGAAACTGCTTCTTTAACAGTTGCTCGCCTATAATTTGCTTCACCTTCGCGCGATTTTTTTTTGCATAAGAAATGGTAACCTCAGCTAATTCACTCGGCCCCATATCATCAGTGGGTGTATTAATTAAATCTCGCACTAAATAAATAGACTCAACTATATTAATAATATATTTACCATCCACTGATTCAGGAAAAACTAATTTTGCCGGCAATCGTTTTGGTTTTTTATAACGCGTAAATTGATACGCCCCTAATCCCCAAGCTATCGCAAATAAAATATAATCCTGCGCTGCTAAATCAAAAATATAATTCCCTTCTGGTAAACTAAATGGTAAAGCACCCACCTCCCAAAAATTTTGTATTTTTGAGACACAACAAACAACTTGATCTATCTCACCCATCTCATTGGGTAATAATCTCATATTACCCGGGTCAGATTTAAATTGAGTGGCTGCTAACCAATTTTTAATAAGCTGATTTTGTTTGTTAAGCCATAAATCAAATTGATCTTGCAACACAATGGAAATAAGCGTTGCATTTTTAGAGTCAAGACTATAAAAACAATTCAGCATAAGTATTTTCTATCCCTAATTAATGTAAAATCATTTCAGCTGGCATATATTCTTGCTGAAGAGCAGTTGCAACCGCACTATGCGTTAGTTTTCCGCGATAAATATTTAAACCACTTAATAAATGCGGATCACGACGCATCGCTTCTTTATAGCCTAAATTAGCAAGCGCTAACACAAAAGGTAATGTCGCATTATTCAAGGCAAAAGTCGACGTTCGTGGAACAGCCCCTGGCATATTAGAAACACAATAATGCACCACCCCTTCTTCAATGTAAGTAGGATTTTGATGCGTGGTCGGACGAGATGTTTCAAAACAACCGCCTTGATCAATTGAAACATCAACAATAACTGAACCCTGACGCATTTTCTTTAACATCGTACGAGTCACTAAACGAGGTGCTGATGCCCCTGGAATTAATACCGCACCGACCACTAAATCAGCAGTCGTCACATGACGTTCAATCGAATCAATCGTTGAATAAATCGTCATAATTTTAGAACCAAATTGCAAATCTAACAGATAAAGACGCTCAAGTGATTTATCAATCACCACAACGCGCGCACCCATGCCGATGGCTAGACGAACAGAGTTCGTTCCAACCACTCCCCCACCTAACACCACCACTTTAGCCGGTGCGACACCTGGTACACCACCTAATAAAATACCGCTGCCTTTATGAGTCACTTCTAAACTAGTGGCTCCTGCTTGAATCGCCATGCGACCGGCTACTTCACTCATCGGTGCCAGCAAGGGAAGTCCGCCATTTTTATTAGTCACTGTTTCATAGGCAATAGCAATACAACCTGATTCTTGTAATAAACGTGCTTGCTCAGGATCAGGCGCTAAATGCAAATAAGTAAATAAAATTTGCCCGGGACGTAGCATTTTACATTCAGAAGGTTGCGGCTCTTTGACTTTGATAATCATATCTGCTTCATTAAAAATATCATCTGCAGAGCCCACAATTCTAGCACCTACTTGCTCAAAATCAGCATTATCAAAGCCAATACCAGCGCCTGCCCCATCTTGAATAATCACTTGATGCCCATTCATGATTAACTCTCGCACACTGCTGGGGACAAGCCCTAAACGATATTCATGATTTTTAATTTCTTTTGGAACACCGATCAACATCTGCCGCACTCCTCTCTTATAAATTTATTAATAATATTATCGCTTATTGCGCTAGAGCTAACAATAATTTATTCATCCGTTGCACAAAAGCAGCAGGGTCTTTTAACTGACCGCCTTCAGCAAGCACCGCCTGATCAAATAAAATATGCGTCCATTCATCAAATCTTGTCGTGTTATTTCTTTCAAGAGATAACTTTTGCACTAATTCATGCTCGGGGTTTAATTCAAAAATAGGTTTTGATTCTGTTACTTCCTGTCCTGCTGCTTTTAATAATCGTTGCAGTTGTAAACCCATATCAGCAGCATCTGCAACTAAACAAGAAGGAGAACTGGTTAAACGATGAGATAAACGGACTTCTTTGATTTTATCACCTAACACAGATTTCACTTGCTTTAAGACTTCGGCAAATTCTTGTTTTTGCTTTTCTTCGCTGACAGCTGGTTTTTCTTCTTTTTTAGAAATTTCTGCTAAATCAATATCTCCTTTGGCAACAGATTGCAAAGCTTTTCCAGAAAACTCAGCTAAATGATTAATTAACCATTCATCAATTCGATCAGACATTAATAAAACTTCAATATTATTTTTACGGAAAATTTCTAAATGCGGACTGGCTTTAGCTGCATTAAAAGAATCAGCTGTTACATAATAAATCTTTTTCTGATCGGCTTTCATCCGGCTAATATAATCATCCAAAGAAACCACTTGAGCATCTGTATCTAAATCGGTTGATGCAAAACGTAATAATTTAGCAATGCGTTCGCGATTAGCAAAGTCTTCTGCGGGACCTTCTTTTAATACATTGCCAAACTCTTTCCAGAAAGTTGCGTATTTAGCCGGATCTTCTTTCGCTATTTTTTCTAATAGATCTAACACACGTTTGATTAAAGCATGACGTAATTTGGTAATAGTTGGATTATCTTGTAATATTTCACGAGAAATATTGAGTGGTAAGGCATTTGTATCGACAACCCCTCGCACAAAACGCAAATAAAGCGGCATGAATTGTTCGACTTTATCCATAATAAACACGCGTTGCACATATAATTTTAATCCATGTTGTACCTCAGGCTGCCAAAGATTAAAAGGCGCATGCGCTGGAATATAAAGTAAACTAATATAATCTAAGTTACCGCCCTCTACTTGATTATGTGCCCAAGCTAAAGGTGGTTCAAAATCATGGGCAATATGCTTATAATGTTCTTGATATTGTTGTTCAGTGATAGAATTTTTTTGATTTACCCAAAGGGCAGATGCACGATTGACCGCTTCCCATTCGCTTAATTTAATTTCTTGTGCTTTATTTTCTTCTTTATTTTGTTCTGTATTTTCTTTTTCAACACCGGGCAAAGCATGCATGCGAATCGGTAAATTAATATGATCAGAATATTTAGTAATAATACTGCGTAACCGCCAATCATTTAAGAAATCACTCTCATCTGCTTTGACAGATAAAATAATATCAGTACCGCGCGATTCTTTTTCGATATTAGCAACAGTATAATCTCCCTTGCCTGTTGATTCCCGTACAACACCATGCTCTTTGGTTAAACCGGCACGCCGCGTTCGCACGGTGACTTTGTCAGCAACAATAAATGCCGAATAAAAACCTACCCCAAACTGACCAATCAAATGCGCATCTTTTTTTTGATCCCCTGTTAATCGCTCGAGAAAAGCTTTAGTGCCTGATTTGGCAATTGTACCTAAATGATCAATCACCTCATCACGACTCATGCCAATACCATTATCACTAATAGTAATTGTTCGGGCTTTTTCATCAAAAGAAACATCTATTTTAAGCTCTGACTCATTTTCATATAATGCGGCATCTGATAGAGCCTCAAACCGCAATTTATCAGCCGCATCCGATGCATTTGAAACAAGTTCTCGTAAAAAAATTTCTTTATTACTGTACAAAGAATGGATCACAATTTGCAATAATTGTGTGACTTCTGTTTGAAAATGATGCGTTTCTGCTTGCGGTATCGTCGTCATAGGTATTAAATTCCTTAAAATTTAAGATATGATAGTTCATGGGGACTTATTTTCAATTTTCAAGCTTATTTGGACGGAATGTTTTCTATGGAAAATAATGCAAAAAATCACCTTGCTTTAGAAACCAGCCTTTATTTGCAACAACATGTGCATAACCCTGTTGATTGGTACCCTTGGAGCGATGAAGCATTAAATAAAGCTAAAAAAGAAGATAAACCAATACTTTTATCTATCGGTTATTCTGCTTGCCATTGGTGTCATGTGATGGCACATGAATCTTTTGAGCACACTGAAACTGCTAGTTTAATGAACAAGTTATTTATTAATATCAAAGTAGATCGTGAAGAGCGTCCGGATTTAGATAAAATTTATCAAATGACCCATGCGCTTTTAACCCAACGGGGTGGCGGTTGGCCTTTAACGGTTTTTTTAACACCTGATGATTTAGTTCCTTTTTTCAGTGGCACTTATTTTCCACTAGAACCACAGCATCAATTACCGGCGTTTCGTTATGTCTTGCGGACGATTCATGCGCTTTATCAAAATAATCGTCATGAGATTATTGCGCAAAATAAAGAATTATATAAAGTTTTAAATGAAAATTATGCTCCAAAAAATATAGCTACCCTGAATACACGCCCCATCGAACTTGCACAACATATTTTAGAAAAAAGTTTTGATCAGCATAATGGTGGATTTGGGGCTGCGCCTAAATTCCCACAATCTGAAGTTTTGCTTTTTTTATTAGACACTCAACCGACCCTCACAAATATTATTTTATCTACTTTAAATCACATGGCAAGAGGCGGGATTTACGATCAATTAGGTGGTGGATTTTTTCGTTATGCAACGGATGCGAAGTGGCTTATCCCACACTTTGAAAAGATGCTCTATGATAACGCGCAATTAATATTAACTTATACCGAAGCCTATAAAAAATTTGCGCATCCACTTTTTGCAACTATCGCTAAAAAAACAGCAGAATGGGCTTTAGATACCATGCAATCTCCATCTGGTGGATTTTATGCAACGATTGATGCAGATTCTGAAGGTCATGAGGGAAGTTATTACCTTTGGGATAAAGACATTATCAAAACTTTATTAACGCCTGAAGAATATCAAATCATTGATTTATATTTTGGTTTGAATAAACCAGCCAATTTTGCTAAAAAATGGCATTTAGCTGTTGATATTCTCGAAGAAAATATTGCTATTCAATTAAAAATATCTTTAACAAAAGTCATAAGCTTAATACAATCTGCTAAAAATAAATTATTCACTGCACGACAAATGCGAATTTTTCCACAACAAGATAAAAAAATCTTAACTGCTTGGAATGGATTAATGATCAATGCATTATTAGAAATAAGTGATGTGTTAGATGAACCGTCTTTTGCAACATCTGCTCATCATGCGCTTTTGTTTATTCAGCAAAATCTAATAGTTAACAAGCGATTACATGCAAGTTTTCAAGGAAATCGTCCTCGTTTTGCTGGATTTTTAGATGATTATGCTTTTTTGCTCAAAGCGGTTATGACATCGTTACGCTATCAAAAAAGCGATCAAGATTTAGAATTCGCCCGTTTTCTTGCAGATATTTTATTAGACGAATTTTTTGATGAAAAAAATGGCGGGTTCTTTTTTACAAGTAAAAATCATGAAAAACTAATTCAACGACCCAAATCCATGGTGGATGAAGCAACGCCTTCTGGCAATGGAATTGCAGTTGATGCTTTAATAATCCTGGGAAACTTAGTCAATGAACCGCGTTACATTCACGCTGCAGAAAAGACATTATCTTTTGTCTGGGAAGTGATGACCAAATATCCTGTGCAACATGCGAGTTTATTAGTCGCTTTGGCTCGATTTCTTAAAAATAATTAGCACATAAACTCAATATAACTTATAATCATCAATAACCTACTTAATTTAATAAAACCCCTATGACACATCCTGCGCTTCGTTTAAAAAATTTTGACTTTACGGAATTATTCCATCCTGAAGGTTTAAATAAACTTGATCAATCTTTTTTAGCGCAATTAAAAATTCAGCATCCTGTTTTACAAGATGACTTACTAGCCTATCGACAAGAGACAAAAATATTTTCTGCTTTAGAAATAAGCGAATTATTATTAGCAATCGCTCCTATTTTAGAAGAATTTATTATTGAGTTATTTCAAATTGAGGAAGCAGCCAGTATTCAACAAGCACAAACACTATCACATAATCCTGTTTCTCTTTTTAAGAAATTTTTTGTTTTACGCCGAGCTAAAAAACAAGTCTCACAAATCGCAAAAATAGCTGATTTTATAACTTTAAATAAATGGCTAGAAGAACAATTAACTAAAGCCCCCCTAAAAACAGACGATAAAGAATTGGCTGTTAGTTTATTAGCGACCCATTACGTGAGTGATCCTGAACAATTTAAAGAAGAAATTAATCAATTAACCGACTGGTGTGCACACGCCCTTACAACACCTATTGCAAAACAATTAGTGAAACAATGGATAAGCTTTCATCTGCCCGAACGTATTGATTACAATTATTTAGTGCCGCATATTAAAGAACCTTACGATAAACTAGATCGACTATCCTCTCCTATTGATCAATTACGCAAGCGTGATGGCTTTAAATTAACTGATCCGCGCATGAATGCACGAGAAGTACAAGATGAAGTAAATTATTGCATTTATTGTCATGACCACGAAGGAGATTTTTGTTCGAAAGGTTTTCCGGTTAAAAAAGGCGATCCAACACAAGGATTTAAAAAAAATCCCTTAGATATTACGCTCATCGGCTGCCCGCTAGAAGAAAAAATTTCTGAAATGCATCAACTCAAACGCGATGGTTTAACCATTGCAGCACTTGCTATGGTGATGGTTGATAATCCAATGTGTCCTGCAACTGGTCATCGTATTTGTAATGATTGCATGAAAGCTTGTATTTATCAAAAACAAGATCCCGTCAATATTCCGCAAATTGAAACGCGGGTTTTAACCGATGTGTTACATTTACCATGGGGCGTTGAAATTTATGATTTACTCACCCGATTTAATCCCTTACGACAAAAACAATTTATATTAAAATCTTATAATGGTTTAAAAGTAATGATTGCGGGTTTAGGCCCTGCTGGTTTTACTTTAGCTCATCATTTGCTGCTAGAAGGATTTGCCGTGGTTGGGTTTGATGGTTTGAAAATCGAACCTTTACCAGAACATTTATTAAATTCGCCCATTTATAAATTTGATGACCTAAAAGAATCACTCGATTCTCGTGTCATGGCCGGTTTTGGTGGAGTAGCTGAATATGGTATTACCGTTCGTTGGGACAAAAATTTTCTTAAATTAATTTATATTAGTTTAATGCGTAGACCCACTTTTCAGGCCTTCGGCTGCACCCGCTTTGGCGGCACGATTCATGTGGCAGATGCTTGGGAAATGGGTTTTGATCATTTCGTGGTGGCGGTTGGAGCTGGATTACCTAAAGCCTTATCTATTCCAGGTAGTTTAGCGCCAGGCATGCGACAAGCGAATGATTTTTTAATGGCATTACAATTAGGCAATGCCGCCAAAAAAGAAAGCCTGACCAATATTCAAGTGCGTTTACCGGCTGTCGTGATTGGCGGCGGTCTAACAGGCGTTGATACCGCAACTGAAGTACAGGCTTATTATATTACCCAAGTTGAAAAAATATCTCATCGCTATCAAAAATTAATAGCAGCGCAGGGAGAAGAATCTGTCAGACAAAGTTTAGATCAAGCCTCGATTGAAATTTTAGAAGAATTTTTAAGTCATGGTAAAGCCGTACAAAAAGAACGAGAACGCGCAGCAAACGCCAATGAACAACCTGATTTTATTCAACTGATTCGCAAATGGGGCGGCGTGACTATTGTTTATCGCCGCAAAATGCAAGAATCCCCTGCTTATGTTAACAATCATGAAGAATTAGCCAAAGCTTTACAAGAAGGTATTTTTTATCTAGAAGAATTAGAACCGGCACGTGTTATTTTAAATCAATACAGTCAAGTTGAAAATTTAGTTTGTCATAAACGAATTGAAAAAAATCCAAATGAATGGGAAACATTAAAAGAAGATATTTTTATTCCAGCTCGCGCTATTTTTGTGGCAACGGGCACACAACCAAATATTGCCTATGAATTTGAGCACCGCGGTACTTTTACTCGTTTAGGATTACAATATCAGCACTATGAAGATAGAGACGGTGAATTAATTGTTCCGCATGGTATTTCGCACTGCAAAGAAGCTGATTTTGGTGCATTTACTTCTTATCATAAAAATGATTATCGTATTAGTTTAATAGGTGATACGCATCCTATTTTTCACGGGAATGTGGTTAAAGCCATTGCATCGGGTATGCGAACTTTTCCGAAAATTTTAGCAGTGTTACAGACTAAATTAGGTAAAAAAGGTGACACAAAAGAATATATTTTATTTCGAGATAAAATAGCTTATTTATTTAAAACGACTGTGGCAAATATTATTCGTCGTACGGAAAACGTGATTGAATTAACAGTCAAAGCACCGCTTGCTGCTAAACATTTTCAAGCAGGTCAGTTTTTTCGTTTACAAAATTATGAAACCTTTGCGCAGCGCTATGATCATACAGCGTTACAAACCGAACCGATTGCTTTAATTGCTGCAGATGTGAATAAAAAAGAACACACTTTAAAATTTATTATTATTGAAAATGGTGCAAGCACAAAATTATGCGCAACTTTCAAACCAAACGATCCTGTTGCATTAATGGGACCAACTGGTGTGCGCGGTAAAATTTCAGAAGAACAAGAAACAGTCTTAATTATTGGCAATCAATTAAGTATTGCATTAATTAATAGTTACGGTAATGCGTTAAAAGCAGCGGGTAATCGCGTGATTTTTGTCGGTTATTTTAATAATACAACTGAAGTATATGATCAAGCAACTCTTGAAAAAGTCACTGATCTGATTATTTGGCTCACCCAAAAAGAGGCTATCATAGCTAATCGACCCAGTGATATTTCTTCTACAGAGAATGTATTAGAGAGTTTGCTAAAATATCATGACAAAATTCCATTATCTGATGTTGATCGTATTTATTTAATTGGAGATAGCCACTTTTTGCGAGATTTTCACTTAGCAAGACAGAATCAATTAAAACCTTTATTATTAAAAAATCCAGTTATTTACGGCTCTGTTTTTAGCACTATGCAATGTATGTTAAAAGGCGTATGTGCGCAATGCTTACAATGGCAAATTGATCCTGAAACAGGAAGACGGACAAAAGCCGTGTTTGCTTGTTCTTGGCCGGATCAACCGTTGGAATTAATTGATTTTGATAATTTACATGAAAGACAAACGCAAAATCGGCTGCAGGAAACTATTAGCCGATTATGGGTAGAGTATTTATTTAAAAATTATGATATTCCAAGAATTTAAGAATGTATTATTGCAGAATACATTATAATTTATCTTTGCTAGCTGGTTTAACATTCGGAGCCTTATTAAGAATTTCTAAATATTTTGAGCGATTTCCTCGTTTAGATCGATTATTTAAATAATCTTCAGTCTCTAATACCGCTATTTTTTCCGCTAATGCAAGTTCGCACATTTCAATACACTACCGCCTTGTTGTTTAATTTGATTGAAAGTAAGCCACTTGTCAGAGACTAAACCACCATCAATTTGATGAGACAACAATTTCCATAGATTAATGCCTTGATAATAGCCATGTATGCTTTTTGGTAAATTAATACAACCATTCACATTCCAATTTTTTCGCCATTTCAATAATCCATTATGTTGCTCGATTATTTTAAATAATTCTTCAGCTTGTTCATTGCAAAATTCATGATAATTTTTCATAATACACTCCGTAAATAATAGTAGAATTTTGCAGTCTTTCCGACTGCCTGACTGATGGGCAGGCAGAAGGAAAGACAAATATTTACTTACGCGTGAGCGAGTGGCGATAATTGAATTAAATTTGCGTCGTTGCAAGGACTCCCTAATAGATAGAATTAGTTAAATTGTTTAAAGGTGAGTGTATTTTTACACTGCAAACGCTTCCTTATATGATAAATAAATAAGAAGAATCTGATAGATTATAACTATCTAAATTTATTACATTTTTCAACTAATAAGTCATTGATTGCTCATATGTTTGAAGTTTACAAATACATAGTATATAATAGTAAATGTAAACCAAGAGAGGATAAATCATGATAGGTAATAAGATTAAGCGAGCACGAAAAGCATTAGGCTTATCTTTTAGGGATTTGGGGCAGCAGATTGAGCTTAGTCATGCAGCAATCAAAAAATATGAAGATAATGAGGTAATCCCATCTTCCGATATTCTTATTAAGCTTTCGAAAGTACTGCACGTCAAAGTGGAGTATTTTTTCAGACCGGAGCACTTCACTTTAGAAAAAATACAATATCGTAAGCATACTGATATGCCAGAACGACAATTAGAAGAAATTAGAGCAAAGATGTTAGATCAAATAGAAAGAAGAATTGAACTTGAAAATTTATTTCCTTCATCACCAATACAAGAATTTTCTCTAGATACTAAAAAAGTAAATGGCTTCAATGATATTGAAAAAGTTGCGGATCAAATTCGCAAACGGTGGAAATTGGGGATTGAACCATTACCTGATCTAATTGATATATTTGAAGAACACGGCATCAAAGTTTTTGAAATTGATAATCAGCAATATCCAAAATTTGATGGTTTGTCCGCCAGCATTAACAAAATGCCTATTATCGTGATTGGGAATCAATGGCCTGGAGATCGTCAAAGGTTTACTTTGGCTCATGAACTTGGACACCTAGTATTGGACGGCTTTTTTAATCCATTTTTAGACGAAGAAAAATGTTGTAATCGTTTTGCTGGCGCATTTCTTTTGCCAAAAGAAGCTTTAATAAATGTGATTGGAGAGCACCGCAATTATATTGAGCCCCGTGAACTTAGTTTGCTTAAGCAGGAATTTGGTATCAGCATGTTAGGTATTCTACATCGAGCAGAAGATATTGGAATTATATCAAATAGTTTATACCTTCAATTGCGTACCGAATTTAATGAAAAAGGTTGGTCTAAATGCGAGCCAGGTGAACAATATCCCCCTGAAAAAACGCATATTTTCGAACTGATGATTTTTCGTGCCTTGGGTGAAGAATATATTGGTGAATCTAAAGCTGCAGAACTAATGAATATGCCGCTTGAATCATTTAGGTCTTTGCGTGCTATGGAGAGCCAAGATGTTGCTCATCATCAGTGATGCGAGTGTATTAATTGATATTGAATGCGGCAGGTTAACAAACACAATGTTTAGTTTGCACTGGAAATTTGCAGTGCCCGATATTTTATTTGATGAAGAGTTAGCAGAACGTCATAGTCATTTACTGGAATTTGGCTTAATAAGTAAACCTATGAGTGGGGACTTACTAAGTGAGGTTTATAAACTACGTCAGAAATATATTAAAACTAGCGTTAATGATTTGTTGGCATTGATTCTGGCAAAACACGAAAACTGTCAATTATTGACTGGTGACAAAGCATTACGGCAAGCAGCCTCAGAATTAAGTGTAAGCGTACATGGCACAATATGGTTGGTAGATCAAATGCTTCAAAGTAAAAAAATTACTGTTGATGTTGCACGCACTGCTTTTCAACACATGAAAGATGGTGGCAGTAGACTTCCTTGGGATGAAATTGAAAAAATATTGAATAAAGAGTAATGAATATGTGTCTAGAGAAGAAACGGGCGAAGAAAGATTGCAACGAGGATATGTGATGAATCAATTGGCTGTTGAAGAAGCAAAAGACTATGATAGAGGAAAATATTCACGACGCCTTGACGCCTATGCCATTAATCAGCAGGATAATCAACATCAATACCATTGATTATCCGGATAAACAGCGGTATCACTATTATATGACCTACTTCCAACGTATGAACCACCTACACCGTTGTGCGTCATTTGATTATTGCATCATGTTTTTAAGGAAAATAGCATAGGATTTTTTTTAGTAGTTTCAGCAGGGACAAGACTGTACTTTTCCAATACGTCTTGATTAACTTTATGATTAATGTTAAATACTTTCTCGAGATTATTTGCAGATTTAAACTTCATACCGCCACCATGTCCGGCTATAAAAAATCGGCAGTCATAAATAGCATCAACACATTGTGCCTTTACTTTATCAATTACTTTCTGTTCATCGCTTGCAGATAGTTCCATTAAAGCATAATATCCAATTTTAAATTTCTTTTCTGCTAATACATTTTCATAATTATTTAAAGTCAATGATCGTAACTTAAAAAATGTTTCATATCCAAATTTTCCAGATTCTTTTAAAAAAAATTGATTATGATTTAGGATATATTCTGCAAGTCTTTTTTGTAAGTCCGATGACTTAACATCTTCTAATTTTTTTTCCACTTGGCTTTTCAAGCCGCTGAAATTCAACTTATGCTTATTCTTTGGCGCGGACGCAGTGGTTGTTTCTTCTACTTGATTATGAGATAGCACCTCTTCCAAAAATGAAACATCTTCTATAATGGCTCTAGGCAGCAATGTCACCATTTCGTTTGTCACTTTCTTCATTTTTATATTAATCTTAGAATTTTCTTTAGAAAATTTTTCTGCATTTGCTAAATCTAAGTTATTCCAAGTATTAAAAATCCAACAAATACCAGGAAAAACTAAAGATAATTCCTTAATTCTTTTTTGAAGGTCATCATTGAATTTACAATAAGAAATATCAATCTGTATTTCTTCTTTTTTTTCCTTACATGCTTTTATAAATTTCTCATGGGCAAGAAAATACAGTGGATCTGGCATGAAAGACAAATCCAATATTTTTGATTTATGCATTTTTGCAAGTTTTTGCGTTAAAATAAGCTCATTATCTTTTTTTATAATATAAAAAAAATAATCGCCTTCACTATCTACTTCTTTCACCTCGAACCCAATTTTTTTAGCTGTAAAGGAGTTAAATAGAACAGGCATCTCCCCACCCCCTAATATACATACATTAGGAATTGTGGCAAGCAACTGCAATAGTTCTACTACAACAAAATTATTTTTCAAAACTAATCCAGTCATTAACCCCATAGCTGTTATAATGATAGGCTTTCCTTCTAAATTTAATTCTTTTAATTTATTTTTAATATTAAAAACATTATCATGAATAAATACACAAGATTCTTTATAGTCTTTTTGTGCATTTTCAATATTGATAGATGATAAATCAATTCCAAATAATGTAAGCGCATGCGTTTTTTTAGCAAAATAATTTTCTACATCTTTAAGAAATGTTCCTTCACCGCAGCCTAAATCAAATAAGTAAATTTCTTTTTGCCCTGTTAATCTTTCTGTTAAATGATTAATTATTTTTGAACCAAGTCTCTTATAATTATTGTATACCTGGGGAGATTTATAATGCTCTCTTATTCCATTAGTCCAATCTAATGTATCAACTGTAAAAATTTGATATTTTACACAAGGATATCTGTAATTTAGATCGTCTAAATTTACAATTTGACTCGGATCAACTGTGAAAACTTTTTTACTATCATCTTGGTACCGTATCCATGCCGCCGCTTTATCGTGCTTTATATCCGGAGTCATTCCAAAAGCGACTGTCGAAAAAAAATAATATTTCTTAATGTTTTGTTGTTCATCTTCAAATTGATAATAGGCATGAATCTTATTTAGTTTTTTAAAAGAAACGGTCTTTTTTAAAACAGAGTCTCCAGCTAGATCAGAGATTTCTAAGTAACTGCTAGACATAGATGTACCTTCATTTGCAAATATAGTATGATTATTGTACGCCAATATTATTAAGGCTACCTTGCTCAGTGTGTTTTTTTTAAAAATATTCTATAAATCAATTAGATAATAATTGATAAATTAATACGGCCGCTCGAGTCGTTACCACGGGTAAGGAAGAAATCGTTAATCCCTCATCCAAAGAATGCGCGCCGCCCCCTGCTCCTAATGGGCCTAATCCAGCTAAATTAGCAGGCACACTATAAGCAATATAAGAAATATCCCCCGCCCCTCTTGCCGCAGGATCCAAAGGCACTACTTTGCCATAACCTAATTCTTGGCTGATTTTGCTATATAACTTAAGTAATTTAAGATTGTTTTCTGTTGGTTCCATCGCAGGAATGCCATCTTGAAAAATAACCGCAGCATTCGTACCTGGTAAATGATTTTTAACAATATCTTTAATTTCTTGTTCCACTTTAAATTGTTGCTCAGGTGAAATAAAACGTAAATCGCCATCTGCAATAGCTGTTTTAGCAATAATATTAGTTTTAGCAGAAACCGTCCCGGTGACAGAATTTCTATTATAATTAACCATCGCTCCACCCAACATAATAGCCGGATTAAAAGATATATATTTTTGTTTCGCCAAAGTAGTCGCAGCTGTCGTTAAAATACGAGCTAATTCTAAGTTGGCACCAAACCCGCCATCTTTAAATATTTGCGCAGAGTGCGTGGCTGACCCTTTCGTCATAATCATAAAACGACTCACACCCCGACGGGCAATCGTTGCAGTATCTAATCCCAAAGAACATTCAAAATCTAAAGCCACATCACTTTTTTTTGCAACAGCAAATAAAGATTTTCTGGAAATACTTGCTGGTTTGCCAGAATCTTCTTCATCCCCCATCATTGCAACAGTAATAGAAGTATTATCTAAAGCATGTATGGCGTTTAACGCTTTTAAAGCATATAAAATAACAATAATTCCTCCTTTATCATCAATTACTCCAGGACCGGTTGCAATATTTCCCTTGCGAGTATAATGCTGAAAAGGACTATTTTTCGCAAAAACAGTATCAAGATGTGCTATTAATAAAATGCGTTTTCCAATAGATCCTTTTCGTACAGCATATAGCGTTCCTGCTCGATGGAAAGAAGCAGGCTCTGCAACCCAATAAGTCTTAAATCCTAGTGCTTTAAATTCTGGACGTAATAATTCTCCAACTTTATGCACGCCTTTTGTATTGGTGGTACCACTATTAATATTAACCAGTTTTTTTAAAAGTTTTAAAGCAGGTATCATTTGTTGGTGAATAGATTTCTGTAGGGCTTTTTCAGGGGAAACTATTTTTTTTGCAAAAAGATTATTAGAAAAAAATAAAAGAATAACTAATACAACTGTCATTCCAATGTAGACAGGAATGACAGGAATTTTATTTACTCGCATAACTTTTCCATTGATAATTGATCACTTGTCAGCAAGACCGCACCTCTTGCACGCATTTCTTTAAAAGCATTTTCACTATCACCTGCTTTTAACTCAACCCCTCGACAACCATCGACAATCACAACTGTTTTAAAACCTAATTGAATCGCATCAAAACAAGAAAATTTAACGCAATAATCTGTCGCAAGACCCATTATATAAACTTCTTTTATATTTTCTTTATGTAAATAATCTTGTAATTCAGTGTGTCGCAGATGAGCATTATCAAAAAAAGCACTGTAACTATCGATATTTTTATCAGTCCCTTTGAAAATAATTTTATGAATAAACTGTATATCTAATCCAGGATGAAACTCAGCTCCGCGAGTCCCCTGCACACAATGATCGGGCCATAAGATTTGATTAATCTCTCCAAGATGCATTACCTCCCCTACTTTTGCTGAATGATTCGAGGCAAAACTGGTATGATCCGCTGGATGAAAATCTTTTGTCGCAATGACTAAGTCAAATAGTGGCTGCAATCGATTGGCGATTGCTATGACTTCATCCCCATATGGCACCTCTAAACTACCACCTGCACAAAAATCATTTTGCAAATCTACTAAAATCAATGCACGTTTACTTCCCACAAAAAGCTCCTCTTGCCGTTAGGATATAAGACGCCTATTATATACTTTTTTAACACGAATTGAATGGAATATGAGCATACAATCAGCCTGGGGCACCTTAATGAATAATTACCCGAAAAAAAACAGCGGGTTAGATGAAAACTGTTTAATCGATCTGTCGCATCTTGGATTAATAAAAATAACAGGCTTAGACGCTGCCAAATTATTACAAGGACAACTCACTTGCGATGTCAGTGAAGTCACCCCAACCTCTAGCCGTCTTGCTGCCCATTGCAATCCAAAAGGACGTATTATTAGCTTATTTCAATTATTTTTATATCAAGATCATTATTATCTACAAATGCCACGTACACTTATTCCTATTGCACTGACTGCTTTAAAAAAATATGCCGTATTTTTTAAAGTAGAACTAACAGATGCCAGTGATGAATTAATCACTATTGGTTATTGCGGCAATCAACTTCCACAAATAATGTGTGATGATCATTTTGTTATAACACAAGAGGGACGGTATCAAATTTTAGGTGACATGGACAGCATGACACTTTTATGGAAAAAAATAGCAGAACACACCGAAGTCAGTGACGCAGAACATTGGCAATATTTAAAAATATCTAACTATATTCCTACTATTTATCCCGAGACTTCTGAAAAATTTTTACCGCATGAATTAAATCTACCTGGATTAAAGGCTGTTAGTTTTAATAAAGGATGCTATACCGGCCAAGAAATTATTGCACGCATGCACTATCGCGGAAAATTAAAAACAGAATTAAAAGAACATATTATTGAAACTGATTCAACGCTCATACGCGGTGAAGATAGCGCATGGGGATTAATCGTCGATTATTGTGAAATCAACCCCAATCAATATAGTGTTTTATCGATCATCGCTAAAAAGTAGGTTTTTTATGACAAAAAAAATTAAAATTGTTCTTGCACAAATTAATTTAATTTCAGGTGATATTCAAGGTAATTTAATAAAACTCATTCACTCTGCAGAAAAAGCACGTGATAGGTTAAAAGCAACTGTCATCCTTTTTCCGGAACTTAGTTTAACCGGTTATTTACATGAAGATTTAGTCTTTCGTCAAGATTTTCTTGATGAAGCTGACTTAGCCTTAGAACAATTTATGCAAAAAATAACTAATATCTATTGTGTCATTGGTCATACTTACCGCACAGCAGAAGGTTTATTCAATGCCTGTTCTTTGATTTATAATCAGCAAATTTTAAGTACTAGCACCAAACAAAATCTCCCTAATTATGGCGTATTTGATGAAAAACGTTATTATCTGCCGGGAAATGGCCCCACTCTTAGTTTTATTGAAAATATTCCTGTGGGTCTTGCTATTTGTGAAGATCTCTGGTCAAGTGAACCTATCAAAAAAGTAGCAAAAGAAGGTGCCCGCCTTATTTTATCTCCTAATGCTTCTCCTTTTGAATTACATAAACATGAAAAAAGAGTAGCCACTTTAAAAGAACGTATCGCGTCTCATTCTATTCCTATTTTTTATACTAATCTTATCGCAGGACAAGATGATTTAATTTTTGATGGTGGATCGATGGTCATTGATCAACGCGGACATTTAGTGCAACATGCTGGGTTTTTTAATGAAACATTGCATCCAATCGACATAGACATTTCAGATCAAAATACTCATATTATTTCTGCTCCCATTTCAATCTTAAATACAACAGAACGTGCTTACCAAGCGCTTATTTTGGGGGTAAGAGATTATGTGCAAAAAAATCATTTCCCAGGAGTTATTATTGGCTTATCAGGTGGAATTGATTCTGCTTTAACGCTTGCTATTGCTGTAGATGCTTTAGGATCAGATCAAGTGACCGCGGTATTATTACCTTCACGTTATACATCTTCCATGAGCCATGAAGATGCCATTAAGCTTGCGAATAATCTGCAAGTAAACTATCAAATTATTTCAATTGAAGACTCTTTTTCAAGTTTCTTAAAAACATTATCATTCGATGAAACAGGCATCCCTGCTGAAAATTTGCAATCTCGTTGTCGTGGCATTCTCTTGATGGCTTTATCTAATCAAAGCGGTCGACTGGTGCTATCAACAGGAAATCGTAGTGAGTTTGCCTGCGGTTATACAACGTTATATGGCGATATGGTCGGCGGACTTGCTGTTTTAAAAGATGTGCCTAAAACATTTGTCTATGCACTCAGCGCCTATCGCAATGAATTAAAACATGTGATCCCCAAGCGCATTCTTAAGCGAGCCCCTTCAGCTGAATTAGCGCCTAACCAAAAAGATGAAGATAGCTTGCCGCCTTATCCTATTTTAGATGAAATTTTAGAGTTATACTTAAATCAAGAATTGAGTATTAAAAATATTATCGCAAAAGGATTCGCAGAAAAAACGGTTACTGATATTGTGAAACTGATTCATCGCAGTGAATATAAAAGACGTCAAGCGCCCATTGGTATACGCATTAATCACCAGGCTTTTGGGCGCGATCGACGCTATCCGATTACCTCTGGATTTAAAGGCTAATATAATTGGTGGATTACGGCAAAAAAACGCCTAATCCACCCTACATTAGCTGACTTCCGTACCGGGATAATTATATTGCAGCACTCTCATCGCATCATTTGCATCTTGTTCCATATGAATAGCACGGTAAGATTTAACCATTAAAACTAAAGCAGCGGGTACAGTGGGTGCACCTTGATAGTGTCTGACGACTAAGCTTGCTCGATTAGCTGCTGCTAAATAAGCACCGCGGCTATAATAATATTGCGCGACTTGTAACTCATGCTCTGCTAACATATTTCTTAAATAAATCATGTATTGATGCGCAGCTGGTGCATAACGACTATTAGGATAGCGTTGTACTAATTCTGAAAAGCCTGCAAATGTCTTTTTAATTTGACTCAAATCACGTGTTGCTAAATTCACTGAAAACAATCGTTCAAATATACCAAGATTCTGATAAAAATTCGATAGCCCCCGCATATAATAAGCATAATCCGCATGAGGACTCATTGGATGCGCATAAATAAAACGTGTCGCAGCCGCTTCCGTGGACGCATAATCTTCTTTCATATAATAAGCGTAAATAATATGCAATTGTGCGATTTCAGTTTCACGACCAAAAGGATATTGCACATCCAATGCTTCAAATCGTTTGATGGCGTCACCATAACTATGGTGATGCAACGCCTTTTCACCTTTTTGAAAAATTTGCTCTGGTGATTCGCCTTTGTAGGCATCAGCGGGATCGGTAGTGGTTGAACAACCGGTTAATCCAAAAAAAATTATGGAAAAAATTAGTATTAAAGGTTTTATCATTCTCATTTTTTAAAGTTCCATCATGCTATAATCTACGAATGGATTGCATTGTAAACTAAAATTGATCATAAAATCTATCGGATAAAAACAATGTCACAAAAAATAAATCAAACCCTTACTATTCCAGATGATTTGCGTGGATTGCGTTTCGATCAGGCATTGGCAAAATTATTGCCTGATTTTTCACGCACGCAAATTCAAAGCTGGATTAAAAATGCCGAAATCACTTCAAATCAAAAACCATTAAAAACACGCGCTACAGTAAAGGGCGGTGAAATCATCTCTATTCAAGCAAGCGTAAAAGAGCAACCTATTTTTGCTGCAGAAGCAATTGCACTTGATATTATCTATGAAGATGAGGTGCTGCTTGTGATTAATAAACCAGCAGGCATGGTCGTGCACCCGGCTGCGGGTAATTATCAACATACTTTACTGAACGCATTAATTCATCATGAACCCCATTTACAAACTCTACCACGCGCAGGTATTGTGCATCGGCTCGATAAAGATACCTCAGGGCTTTTGGTCGTGGCAAAAAATGCCCTGGCAGTTAAAAGCTTAACAAAACAATTAAAAAATCATACCATGGAGCGTATTTATCAAGCCATTGTCTTAGGTGTATTAATCAGTGGCGGCACTATTGATGAACCCATTGGCCGTCATCCGATTAATCGCTTACGAATGGCAGTAACAGACAACAACAGCAAACCTGCGATCACCCATTATCGCGTGATCGAACGTTATCGAGCTTACACTCGCATTAAAGTTCAACTAGAAACAGGCCGTACCCATCAAATTCGCGTGCATATGGCTCATATTCATCATACTATTTTAGGCGATCAAACTTATGGCCGTTTGCAATTACCCAAGGGCGCCTCAGCAGAATTAATTGATATGCTTCGACAATTTAAACGCCAAGCTTTGCATGCGACAGAACTTTCTTTAATTCACCCGGTCACGGAACAAACTATCACTTGGCATGCGCCCTTACCTGATGATATGAAACAATTAATTAACGTGTTACAACAAGATCAACAACAAAAAGATAAAAAAAAGGATTTTTTATGAATTTAGATTTATTGATTACACCTAACTGGCCTGCACCGGCTACTATTAAAGCTTACACAACGTTACGTGGTTTAGAATTTGATAAATCATTTAATAATTGGAGTACTTTCCAACAAACCTTACAATTACCAAATAAACCTATTCTAGTTGCTCAAAAACATACTAATATTGTCTTACCCGCTATCGAACAAAATCATCATCAAATTGCCGATGCAACTTTTACGGATCAACCCCAACAAATTTGTTTGGTAACAACTGCTGATTGTGTGCCACTTTTGATCTGTAACCGACAGGGCTCTAAAGTAGCGGCTATTCATGCAGGTTGGCGAGGGCTGGCAAGTGGTATTATTGGTAAAACCATTGAAGCACTTGATTTACCAGGCCAAGAACTATTAGTTTGGCTAGGTCCTGCGATTAGTCAGGATTGCTATGAAGTCGGTCGTGATGTTCGGGATTCTTTTCTGACAGCAGACCCGCAATCGATTGATTATTTTAAAGTTTCTTCTGATCAACACTGGATGGCTGATCTATATGGCTTAGCGCGTTTACAATTAAAAAAATTAAATATCCAGCAAATATATGGCGGAGAATATTGTACTTATTCAGATTCTAGTCGATTTTATTCTTTTCGGCGTGACAAAATACATAATGGACATATGGCAAACTTAATTTGGATTGCGTAAAAAAATTATGCTATCCTTCGAATATAGCGATTATCTAGCACTAGGAGTCTTTAATATGAAAAATATGAAAATAGTAATGCTAAAAATATTATTTCTATTGTGCAGCCTAATGAGTTTAAACTGTTTTGCAAATATCCCCGCTGATTTTAGTTTAAGTCCGATGATAGAAAAAACTTCTCCTGCTGTTGTTAATATTCGCGCGCAGATAAAAGTCATGTCTTATGACAGATTGTCTCCGTTAGACCGCCAGAAATTAAATCCAAACGAGATACCGAATGCTATTTTATCCATAGCCTCGGGCGTGATTGTGGATGCCAAAAAAGGCTATATTTTAACAAATGCGCATGTGATAGATGATGCACAAGCGGTTGTTGTCACCTTAAAAGATGGGCGTCATTATAATGCAAAAATTATTGGGCTTGATAAACCGTCTGATATTGCTTTATTACAAATTAACGCAATAAATCTCATTGAACTTCCCATGGGTAATTCAAATAATTTAAAAGTGGGTGATTTTGTCGTGGCAATTGGTAATCCTTATGGCTTAAACCAAACAGTCAGCTCAGGTATTGTCAGTGCACTGGGTCGCGCGGCGTTAGGCATTGAAAATTTCGAAAACTTTATCCAAACTGATGCATCTATTAATCCTGGTAATTCAGGCGGCGCTTTATTAAATATCAAAGGTGAATTAGTGGGTATTAACACTGCTATTTTAGCCCCTAATCAAGGAAGTGTCGGCATTGGCTTTGCTATCCCTGTTAATATGGCAAAAAGTGTCATGATGCAATTGATACAATTTGGCAATGTACGGCGTGGAACATTAGGTGTTGGCGCACAAGATGTGACACCTGATTTAGCAACGGCTTTAAATTTAAAAAGCTCTGACGGTGCTGTTGTTACTTTAGTAATGGTTAACTCTCCGGCTGAGCAAGCGGGTCTAAAAGTAGGAGATGTCATTACGGCTGTGGACAATAATATAGTTAAAAATGCCAATGATGTTGTCAATGCGATTGCTTTTTTAAGAGTGAATTCCACTGCTAAGCTTTCTATTTTACGAGATGGCAAGCCCGTGTCACTTAATATTCAAACAACGGATCCTAAAAAGCGTCTGGAAATCAGCGAAAAGTTAGATCCTTTTCTGTTTGGGGTTGGGTTAAAAAACTTAAATATTTTCAGTCCACAACATGGTGAAATTCACGGTGTTTTAGTTTTATCTGTTTTAGAAGACACTAATGCATGGCATGCTGATTTACGCCCAAATGATGTCATTGTTTCAGTGAATCAACAACCCGTCACGAATATAGATGCCTTGAAAAAAATTGTCGCAAGTGTCAATGCACATCAAGAGTTAGTATTACATGTGTTGCGCGATGCAGGAGCGGTGTTTTTAGTAATCAATAAAGAATCTTAAAATTTTAATTTATCACAACTGAAATGGTGGGCACGCTGCGCTTTGCCCACCCTACATTATTATTTTTATAATGAAAAATATTATTCTAGATTTATTCAATCATCCATATTAAATAATTTCATCATATCTTTAGCATAACGATGTCCATGCGCAAAGTCAGGCGGAATCAGCCGATTCAGTGAGTCAATTTCTTTTTGCGTAAATTTAATATTAACCGCTCCAATATTTTCTTCTAGATATTTACAACGCTTGGTACCTGGAATAGCGGTGATTCGCGGTGATTGATGAATAACCCACGCCAAAGCCAATTGCGCAACAGAATATTTTTTTTCTGCAGCTATCTTTTCAAGTTTTTCGACAATTAATAAATTATGCTGAAAATTGCCTTCCTGAAATCGCGGTAAATTACGTCGAAAATCTTTTTGCTCCAGATCATTCACATCTTTAATTTTACCAGATAAAAAACCACGACCTAATGGACTGTAAGCCACAAATCCAATGCCCAATTCTTCACATAACGGAATAATTTCTTTTTCAGGCGCACGTGCCCAGAGAGAATACTCAGATTGAATCGCAGTCACTGGATGCACTTTATGCGCCAAACGAATGACCTCAGCACTTGCTTCAGATAAACCGATATATTTTATTTTGCCTTCTTGAACGAGCTCAGCCATCGCTTGAATAGTCTCTTCAATAGGCGTTTTAGGATCAATACGGTGTAAATAATATAAATCTATATAATCCATACCTAGTCTACTTAGACTTTGTTCGCAAGCCCATTTCACATACTCAGCAGAACCATCCACACCACGAGAAATAGTGTTTTCTTTATCACGAATAATGCCAAATTTAGTGGCGATAATTACTTGTTCACGAAAGGGTTTTAAAACTCGACCCACTAATCGCTCGTTATCCCCAAAACCATACATATCCGCTGTATCGAAATGATTAATGCCCAGTTCAATCGCTTTTTCAAGCGTCTCAACACATTCTGCTTCATTGGCTGTGCCATAGAATTCTGACATTCCCATGCAACCTAAACCAATATCAGATACTGTTAATCCAGTGTCACTGATCGTTCGTTTTTGCATTGCGCTATACTCTCCGTATGATTTTTTTTAAATAAATGATTGATCCCTGCAATATCTATAATAGACTGCAAATGAAGCGGCACGTCTTCAAATAAAATAGCTTTCTTTAAATCCTTTGCATAATTCACCCACTCAATCATTAACGCAAGACCGCCGCTATTTGCATGCGTTACATGGGCTAAATTAATCGATAAACTCTTTTGCTTAGTAAAAAAAGATAAACTCTCTTCCCATAATTTAATAATAGTCACAAAATTTAAGATACCAGATACTTTAAGGCAACCTGATTCTTCTATTAATGATGCAGTTCTCATTAGCGTCTGCCATTATGCTGTTTGAGATCGCGAATAAGATCATTCATTGACGCACCTTGTGATACTTTATCTGCAAATTGTGAACGAAAACTTTCTAAAAGACTAATGCCTTCTACTGTTAAATCATATAATTTCCACTGCGCCCCTTTTGAAACTAATTTATAATTTACAGTAATCGAAGGCCCATCGGTTCGAATAATTTGACTATCTACCCGCACAGTATTTTTCCCCTGATAACCCCCTCGCACCGGGAAAAATTTAACAGTTTGATCACTGTAATCTGCTAAAGCAGAAGCGTAGGTACGCACCAATAAAGTCGTAAATTCTGCTTTAAACTGCGCACGTTGACTAACAGAGGCTGCATTCCAAACTGACGGCGGTAACACTCTTTTTGACATTTCATCTAAATCAGCATGCGGTACTACAATTTTATAAGCTAAAGAATACACTAAATTCGGATTGGTTTTCAAAGTAGTCTTGTGCGCTTTTAAATTAGCAATCATCGCATTAGCAATGGATTGCAACATCCCAACAGGAGAGGAATCAGCCCAAGCACTTTGCAAAAAAACAATGCCTAAACTTAAAACCAATAAAACAGAATAGAAAGATTTTCTCATTGTGGCTTCGCCTCTTCATTGGATTGATTAGATTGATTAGATTGTTCATTTCCCATGTTACCAATTTTAAATAAAAATTGCCCAATCAGTTTTTCTAAAATCATGGCTGAATGCGTCTCTGTTATTTGACTTCCTTGCTTTAAATAAGTTTGACTATACATAGGGGTAATTGCAATATAATTATCTCCTAATAATCCTGCAGTTAAAATACTAGCCGATGAATCATCTGGAATATTTGCATCTACCGCATTAATACGCAAAGTGACTTCTGCACGATACGTTTTGGGATCTAAAATAATTTGACTGACCTCTCCAATGCTCACCCCACCCATTTTAACCGGAGCGCGTATTTTCAATTGGCCGATATCATCAAAATCTGCAGTGATACTATATCCATCTGCTTTAAAAAAAGAAGTAAGCCCACTGACTTTAAAAGCTAAAATAATAAATGCTGCAATTGCAATTAATAAAAAGCATCCAACAACTGTTTCAATCGTGCGTTGGGATAACATTACCACCCCCCTATCATCATTGCGGTTAATACAAAATCCAAGCCCAACACAGCAAGCGAGGAATAAACAACTGTTCGAGTGGTTGCAAGTGCAATGCCTGCTGACGTCGGTTCTGCATCATACCCTTGATGTAAGGCAATCCAGGCAACCACCAACCCAAAGACAATGCTTTTATAAATCCCATTTAAAATATCTGCATTAAAATCAACAGAAGATTGCATATTAGACCAAAAAGCACCTGCATCTAATCCTAGCCATTTAACACCCACTAAATAAGCACCATAAATAGCCACTGTATCAAAAATTAATGTCAATAAGGGCATAGAAATAAACCCAGCCCATAACCTCGGAGAAATAATCCGTTTTAAAGGATCAACTGCCATCATTTCCATACTGGATAATTGCTCAGTTGCTTTCATTAAGCCTATTTCTGCAGTTAATGCAGAACCTGCCCTGCCTGCAAATAAAATCGCCGTCACCACAGGTCCCAATTCTCTAACAACACTTAACGCAACTAACGGGCCTAATTCAGCAGAAGCACCAAATTTTACGAGGGTATGGTAACCCTGTAAAGCCACCACCATGCCAATAAATAATCCTGACATGACAATAATAATAAACGACAGCACACCTTCTGCGTAGATTTGCTGAATTAATAACGGAAATCCTTTACGAAAATTAGGTGCGGTCAAAATCACGCGAAATAATAAAATACCTGCTTTGCCATATTGACGCAGCACTTCAATAAAATAACGGCCTAAATTCGTGACAGCATCAATCATCCAGTCATTCCTTGCAATAAATCATCTTCAATGTTATCCGCCGGAAAATGAAAAGGCATCGGACCATCGGGTAGTCCTTGAATAAATTGATGAAGTTGTTCTGATGGATTGGCTTGAACCTCAGCGGGTGTCCCCTGGCCAATGACACGACCACCTGAAATAACATAAGTAAAATCAGCAATACTCAATGTTTCTTTTACATCATGTGAAACCATAATTGTTGTCATTTCTAAAGCGTCATTTAACGTGCGAATTAATTTTAATAAAATACCCATCGCAATGGGGTCTTGGCCTGATAAAGGCTCATCATACATAATAAGCTCAGGATCAAGGGCAATCGCACGTGCTAAAGCAACGCGCCTTGACATACCGCCTGATAATTCACTCGGCATTAAATCGCGTGCCCCGCGCAATCCGACCATTTGTAATTTAATTAAAACAAGCGTTCGAATCATTTTTTCAGATAATTTAGTATGTTCGCGTAATGGAAAAGCCACATTATCAAATACGTTTAAATGCGTAAAAAGACCGCCGCTTTGAAATAGCATCCCCATACGCTTTCTTAAAGTATAAAGCTCTGAACGATTTAATCGAGGGACATTTTGTCCATCAATTATAATTTCCCCCTTATTCGGCGCGATTTGACCGCCAATTAGTTTAAGTAAGGTGGTTTTACCCGTTCCAGAAGGCCCCATAATGGCGGTGATTTTTCCGCGCATCACAGTCATATCGACATCTTGAAAAATGGCTCGACCATTTCTATTGAAAGATAAGTTATTAATTTTAATCAAATTATTCATTTAGCGACTGAAAAAAACTCTGATTGATAAGAGCGTGAGTATAACAATCTTCCTTGATAGAGTAAAAGATATAGTAAAATTTTTTTTATTTGTCGCGCTAAAACAGGTAAAATAGGGTTGTTTTAAATTAAAATTGAAGGAATTTTATGCAAGATGTGGAGAGCATTTGTGAATTAGGTCGCGCAGTCATTGAAACCGAAGCGGAGATGATCAAAAGTTTAATTAGTCGAATTAATCATCAATTTGCCGAGGCCTGTCAATATTTATTTAATTGCTCCGGCCGCATTATTGTCATGGGCATGGGAAAATCAGGTCATATTGGTAGAAAAATTGCAGCAACATTGGCCAGCACCGGAAGCCCTGCCTTCTTTATTCATCCAGGGGAAGCAAAACACGGTGACTTTGGCATGATCACGTCCGTGGATGTTATTTTAGCGCTATCCAATTCAGGTGAAACTGAAGAAATTCTAAGTATTTTACCTTTTATTAAATATCGTCATCTGACTTTGATTACTTTAACCGGCAATAAAGAATCGACTTTAGCTAAATCGGCTACGGTCAATATTGATGTCAGTGTTAGTAAAGAAGCCTGTCCTTTAGGTCTTGCCCCGACGTCTAGCACAACTGCAGCCCTTGTCATGGGCGATGCACTGGCTATTTCTTTGCTTGAAAAAAAAGGATTTACTAAAGAAGATTTTGCGTTATCTCACCCCGGCGGTATCTTAGGCAGACGATTATTATTACGAGTCGATGAGCTGATGCACACGGGAGCTGCATTACCTAAAGTGGATTTTAATGCTTTTATTAAAACAGCCCTGATAGAAATGACCCAGAAAAAATTAGGCATGACGACTATTATTAACGAAAAAAATGAATTAGCAGGCGTATTTACCGATGGCGATGTCAGACGAGCACTAGATAGTCAAATGGATATTCATACCACCCCTATTCATCAAGTTATGACCCATCAACCCAAAGTGATTCCGCCAATCACCTTAGCAAGTGATGCTTTGCATCTCATGCAACACCATAAGATCACTTCTTTAATCGTCATCACAGCTGATAATCATCCTGTCGGTGTCGTTCATTTACATGATATTTTGCGCGTAGGAGTTATATAATGCAGTCATTGATAGAAAAAGCTAAAGCAATTCATCTAGTCATTTTTGATGTCGATGGGGTATTAACTGCTGGTATTTTAAGTTATGGGATCACTGGCATTGAACGCAAAAATTTTCATGTCCATGATGGTCAAGGCATGAAATTATTAAAAAAATCAGGAGTTGAAATTGCTATTATTACCACTTGCCGTTCAGAAATGACTAAACGTCGCATGCAAGATTTAGAAATAGCCCATGTTTATCGCGGTATTACCGATAAATTGCCTGCTTATGATGATGTAAAACAAAAATTAAATTTAAATGACGATCAAATTGCCTATATTGGCGATGATTTACCTGATCTTCCCATATTAAGCCGTGTGGGTCTTGCAATCACCGTGCCTAATGCGCCGAAAATTATTCAGCAACATGCGCATTGGATTACGCAATCAAAAGGTGGAAAAGGCGCTGCTCGTGAAGTATGTGATTTTATTATGCAAGCACAAGGGACTTATCAAGCTATGATTGATTCTTTTTTACAAAGATAAATATATATTTATAGGGTAATGATGTGTTCACTTTAAAAAATGTAATGATCGCTTTTTTATTTCTCTTAAGCGTAATTTTGAGTGGATGGTCTATTCTCACAATAAAAAAACATCCTATTCCACGAGTAAAACCCACTGTATCTAACCAACCTGATGCTTTTATGGAAGGTGTAGTAGCTGTTGTATTAAATAAGGCAGGCGTACCTGCCTTAAAAATTACTTCTCCCAAAATGATACATTATCCCAATAATGATACGACTCGCATTCTCTCACCGCATTTAACTGTTTATAGAAATTCACCTGAACCTTGGTTAATACAATCTGATTATGCGAAAGCAGCACATGGCGTTGATGAAATTTTATTTTGGAGCCATGTAATTATTCATCATAAAAAAGATATCGCAAATCTTGATACTACTTTAACAACCACGACTCTTACTGTTTTTCCAAAAAAAGAAACGGCAGAAACAAAAGCGGCACTGACGGTTTGGCAACCCAATACCACAGTTTATGCGGTTGGAATGTTAGCAAATATGAAAGCAGGCACTATAAAATTATTATCACAAACAAGAGGCGTATATGTTCCTAGCCCTTAAATATTTTGTATTATTTTTTTGTGTATTTTATCCAATCTTTGCAGCAGCCCTAGCTGAAGACCGTGAAAAAACGCTGCATATTGTTGCAGATTCATATGAATTTAATTATAAAACTGGTTTAGATATCTATGAAGGTCATGTTAAAGTCGATCAAGGCACGACCCATTTAACGGCCGATCGCTTAATTACTCAAAAAAATAAACAACACAAAGTGATTTATGCAATTGCTTATGGATTCCATGAGCTTGCAGAATATATTACTATTCCCAAACCGGGTGATTTAGAGTTACATGCTAAAGCAAAGGTGATAAAATATTATCCTTCAACATCCATTATTATCCTTGATAAAAATGTGGCGGTGCATCAAGGACAAAATAGTTTTCAAGGAGCACATATTATTTATAATATGCAAGAACAAACGGTATCGGCGCCTGCTTCTAAAAGTGGTCGATCAACTATAGTCATTGAGCCATCACAACTAAAATCATGAATACTTTACGCATTGAAAAGATTAGCAAACAATATAAAACACGCCAAGTTGTTAAAAACGTGTCGTTAAACTTAAACGTCGGTGAAGTGGTGGGTCTTTTAGGGCCTAATGGCGCGGGAAAAACGACTTGTTTTTATATGATTGTGGGTTTAATTAGTTGTAATCAAGGTCAAATATTTATAGATCAACACAACATCACGACTTTACCGATTCATGCGCGCGCAAAACTAGGGATGAGTTATTTACCCCAAGAAGCATCCATTTTTCGAAAATTAAGTGTCGCTGATAACATCATGGCAATTTTAGAATTACGCCCAAACTTAAATAAAAAACAGCGCCTAGAAATATTAGATCGCTTACTTAACGAATTTCATATTACGCATATTCGACAAAGTTTAGGCATTAGTTTATCAGGGGGCGAAAGACGCCGTGTTGAAATTGCCCGAGCACTTGCAACGGATCCAAAATTTATTTTACTAGACGAACCTTTTGCGGGTATTGACCCTATTTCAGTTGTCGATGTGAAACGCATTATTTCGCATTTAAGCACTCGCAAAATCGGCGTATTAATCACTGATCATAATGTCCGTGAAACACTGGATATTTGTCAGCGCGCCTATATCGTCAATGAAGGAGAAATCATTTGCGAAGGCACCCCTAATGAGATTCTGCAAAATAAACAAGTCCGTTCAGTGTATTTAGGGGAAGATTTTAATTTATAATGAAGATAACCTATGCTTGAAGAAAATGTCACTATTAAAAATAAATTAGGCTTACATACACGAGCGGCAGCAAAATTAGTAACCTTAAGTTGCAAATTTGAAAGTAAAATTCAAATTCAGCATAATAATAAAATAGCGGATTGTAAAAGCATCATGTCTATTATTTTATTAGGCTTAACCAAAGGAATGACCGCTCATTTAATCATTTCTGGTGCAGATGAACTGGAAGCAGGTGATGCGATTATTAAATTGATTAATGATCGTTTTGGTGAAGCTGAATAAAAATTTTATCTATTATCTAGTCTATCAAGGAGGAAGAAAATATATGTCAATAGAAACTCCTCAAAAAAATTCAAAGCGAAAATATTGGTTAACAGCGTTAAGCATCCTGTTTATTATTATTATTTTTATTTATATTATTTATTGGTTTTTCGTGAGTCAGTTTTACGAAACCACCGATGATGCGTATGTCGCTGGCAATTTAGTGCAAGTCATGCCACAAATTAATGGTCGTGTCATCGGAATCTTTGCAGATGAAACTGATTTAGTTAAAAAAGGCAGTGTACTCGTTAAACTTGATAAAACAGACGCTGAGATTTCTTTAAAAAATGCAGAATCACAACTTGCCTTGACTGTCCGACAAGTCAATGATCTTTACAAAAATGTCGCCGAATTACGCGCTAATGTGGCGATGAAAGAAAATAATCTCACCAAAACACAAGATGATTATAAACGTCGTCAAGGATTAGTCGTCACTAAAGTCATTAGCGCCGAAGACTTACAGCATTCACAAATTGCTGCTAATAGTGCTCAAGCAGATTTAGACTTAGCACAAAGTCAATTAGCTTCTGCGATGGGATTGGTCGCAAATACTGATCTTTATCATCATCCACAAATAGAACAAGCAGAAGCTCGTCTGCGTGATGCTTATCTTGCATTAAAACGCACAACTATTTATGCCCCTGAAGAAGGCTATGTAGCAAAACGTCCGGTACAAGTGGGTCAGCAAGTCGGAACTAATACTATTTTAATGATTATTGTGCCATTAGATCAATTATGGGTAACGGCTAATTTTAAAGAATCACAAATTGAGCATTTTTATATTGGTCAACCAGCTAATATTATTTCAGATATTTACGGCAATACTATACATTATCATGGAAAAGTGATTGGCTTAAGTCCTGGCACAGGCAGTGCTTTTGATTTATTACCGCCACAAAATGCAACAGGCAATTGGATTAAGATTATTCAACGCTTACCGGTGCGAATTGCGCTTAATTCAGCTGAATTAAAAAAATATCCATTAAGTATTGGCTTATCGATGACCGTCACAGTTGATACGCATCATCGCACGGGGAAACGTTTGAGCACGCTGTCAAAAGCAAGCCTCTCTAAAGTGATTTATGCCACAGAAAATTATGGAGATGAGTTAAAAGAAGCAGATCAGCTCATAGAGCAAATTCTAAAAGCAAACGCTGCTAATACGAGTATTCCTAATGAGTAACATCAGTCATATAAATAATAATACAGAACTAGCCCCTATCAAAGGTTTGGCATTAGTCTTCATGACATTTGCTGTTTCTTGCGGCATTTTTATGAATGTATTAGATTCATCGATCGCCAATGTTGCTATTCCATCTATTGCGGGTAATTTAGCGATTAGCGCCAATCAAGGCACGTGGATTATTACTTCTTTTACAGTCAGCATGGCTATTGTTTTACCTTTAACGGGTTGGTTAGGCAGACGATTTGGTGAAGTCCGTTTATTTGTTTTTTCCACTTTTTTATTTACCATTGCATCGATCTTATGTGGTTTATCTTATAACTTACAAATGATGATTGCTGCACGTGTGATGCAAGGAGCCGTTGCAGGGCCGATGATTCCCTTGTCACAAAGTTTGTTGCTTGCCAATTATCCACCCGAAAAAAAAGGGCTTGCGATGGCACTATGGGCGACGATTGCAGTGGCAGCCCCGGTATTGGGGCCGATTTTAGGCGGATATATTACTGATAATTATACTTGGCCATGGATTTTTTATATTAATGTCCCGGTGGGTATTCTATCGGTTTATTTAACCTGGATGATTTTAAAAAAAAGAGAAACGCCTATTATTCGTGCACCGATTGATTATATTGGATTAGCGTTATTAATATTAGGGGTAGGCTGTTTACAAATATTACTTGATCAAGGACAAGACCTTGATTGGTTTAATTCAAATATTATTATTTTACTAAGTGTTATTGCAGCGATTTCGTTGAGTTATTTATTAGTATGGGAGCTGACAGAAAAGCATCCTATTATTGATCTTTTTTTATTTAAAAAGCGTAATTTCACAGTTGGCACGATTGCGATTAGTTTAGGCTATGGGACTTATTTTGGCGGGGTAGTGATTTTGCCTTTATGGTTACAAACAGAAATGAATTACACTCCCACTTGGGCGGGCATTGCAACGGCGCCGCTTGGAATTTTGCCGGTTATTATCTCGCCATTTTTAGCATTTTTCATGAAAAAAATTGATTTACGTTTATTATCTGCGCTTGGATTTGCTATTTTTGCGTATTGTTCATTTTGGGTTGGTTCATTTAATACGGATATTAGTGTAGGAGTAGTGGCTTTAGCGCGTTTTATTCAAGGATTGGGGGCTCCCTTCTTTTTTATTCCAACGCTTAGTATTTTGCTCTCACAATTACCGAATAAAGATTTAGCAAGTGCAGCGGGATTATCTAATTTTTGCCGTATTTTAGCGGGTAGTTTTGGCACATCGATAAGTGTGAGTCTTTGGGATACACGTGAGCGTTTGCATCAAAGTAACATCGTACAGAATCTTACTGATTACAACCCAGATTTACAATCAGCGCTGCATTATTTTCAAAACCAAGGATTTGATGCTTTAGCCAGTCATGCAAAAATAACTTTATTAGCGATCAATCAAGCTTATATGCAAGCGACTAATGATATTTTTATATTATCGGGGTATTTATTTGCAGCAATGATGATTTTCATTTGGTTTGCTCGACCGCCATTTTTATCTAATGCCGTGGGGGCTGTGGGGCATTAATTTAGTCCCCGCACCAACTTCTTTTTTTGAAGAATTAAGATAATAAGGACTTTGTCCATTCTCACTTTCGCTTACATTGAACAGCTGCGTATTACTACTCGATTTGCTAGCAATAGGTATGTGACCTACATTACTATCAGACTCTGACATTTTTTTAGGCTCGTCTTCTTCTCTAACTTTCTTTTTCTTATTGAAAACACATATATCTACTACTTCTGGTATTGCTCTAAAAGTAACGGCAGTCGAGCTTAAGGCTATGGCTGGAGTTACCAAGTGACTGGCTCCTATTTTTTTAGAAATATTTAAAACAGCCATTTCACAGTCTTTTGACACAACAGGCATGTTACCAAAAGGGTTAAGCCCAGAAACCCAACTATACTTACCTAGTATGTGTGTTAGCATATTTGTCCATAGATTAGCAAATGATTTAACAAAAGTAGCTGCGCCCAGTCCTGGCACTAAAAATGAAGCTACAATTAATCCAACTGAGATAACTAAACTAATACCGCTACATATTCTTGCGACCCACTTATTGTCAAATAAAGATAGCGCTTCAGATGCAACATTTTTTGCTTGTCGCATTGGGCAAAAAATTTGTTGAAATAAAAGTCTCCACAGATGCGAGGCAAACCCAACCACAGTAGCAACTGCTGCACCCGCATAATACAGGGACTTTTCCCATCCGTTCTCCGCCTTTTTTGCTTTTTGAAACCAATCACTTGCTAGATAATGACAACACTCACCTAGAATCGCAAAACCAGCCATTATTAAAAGAGGAATAAAAGTCATTAATTTTATACAAAACAATACTCCATAAAACAGAAGATCAATCAAAAATCGCAAAGTTATAGAAGGATACATCCAGTAAAACATATTTTTAACTTGTTGTTTTTCTTGTTGTTGTTCGACTGTGAAGTTTGATCGTATATTGAGGATATCTTTAATATTAGCCTTTTCATTACTTTCAGAAGAGTAAATGAAAAAATTCCGAAATTTTGAAGAAAGTAACATTAGTATAGAAGAAGGAACCAATAAGTTAAGAATTCTTCTCCATATCCATTGACTCTTTTCGTTTTTGTTACTATTACGGCTTTCTAGAAAGTCAGTATCATTATTACCTGTTAATTCAAGAAGCCAATCCCCTATATTAAAAGAAAGATTTTTATTATCATAATTGGTAATATTTTTACAGAAATGTATCAATCCTCTTGACATCGCCATTGCTTGACCCTCAAAAATTATTCAATGTGAATATTGTATAATATTCACCTTAAAAAACCCTTAAATGTGATAAAATTTACCGGGATATAACTTATTGTATTAAATAACAAAAGGGGGAAATATAGGGGGGATTAGGCGTTTTTTGCCGTAATCCACCAAAAATAGGACTGCCTTTTATTGTAATTAAGGCCGCGATTTGGCACGAAAACACCGATAGATAACATCATCTGGAGTCAAGGTAGTATGATCAATTGTTTTAGCAGCAATATCATGCAATAGCTTTTCATCTAACTCAGTTGCTTTTAAAATAGATTTAGTATAGTTCATTGCATCATTAATTCTGCAACGGTTTTTTTCATTTTTTTCTAATAAAGCATCAACTAATTTAAAAATACTTTTTTCTTTTACAGTGAGTGCCTCTGTTTTAACTTTTGTTATTTCATATCTACCGCAAACTTCAGTCAACTTATATAACTTCGGAAAAAATCTTGCACTCACGATTCCGATAGCATATACATCACGCTGAAAAAAATGTAAGCTATCCGTCTTTTCATTTGGTGGCAGAAATAAGGCAACGCTCTTAACAATTCCGCTATTCCAAGCAGATCTAGTATTTCCAAAATCAATCAGTTGTAATTTATTCATTAAAGGGGACAAAATAAAATTCCTAAAGGATATATCATTATGCGCTAAATAATGCGCGTGAAGAAAATATAATGCAGAAAATCCTTGGAGTAACCATTGCAAAAGAATATTATAATCAACCTTTTCAAACCAATCAGAGTCATAATGATCGACAGTGTTTCCAGTATAGTAAGGCATAGCAAGATAAAATATGCTATATATATTACTTTTAAATCTATCAGGATTTTTGATATGATTTTTTTTAAATCGTTTAAAAAAATAAACCTTATTATATTTTTTGTAATACTTTTCACAAACAAAGGTTGTATAACCTGCTTCTGTTTCTGCCTCAGGCAATTCTATAGATTTATCATATATTTTAAGTGCAGCTTTAGGGGTGGTTGACTCTTCTGTGTCAAATAATTTTTTCACTTTTCCATTATGACCTTTCGGCTCGAGGTCATGTTTTTTTTCTGAAATAAAAAAACGAATTTTAGAATTAATAATTAACTCAGAACGTTTTCGTGGTGGTTCAAATAACTCTTTCCGGCTAATTTTTTTAATTTCTGCTTCTTTAATATCATCAACTTTAAAAGTAAAATCTTTAAAAGTCCTTTTTAATATTTTTTCATCTACTAATTTTTCTTCTGCTAAATCGAATAATACATCAAGCATGGCAGCAAGCATTACCAAGGGTAACGAATGTAACTTTGATGACCATTTTGTTGCAGATATAGCAGTATTATCAGCTAAATATTTTAAAAAAATGGAAAGTCGCTGCCAAAGCCAAGAATTAATTTCATCAGAGGCTTTTTTAGTTAATTCAAGACCCAATGTCAATTTACAAAGATATAGTATTTCTTGTAAAAAATATATTTTTTTAGAAAAAATGGCTACAATAGTTTCGTCATTCAATCCCTTTATTGCCATTTTTCTCTTAAATTCCTTTATTAATTCATCTTGAAGATTTCGGCTCAAAGCACCTTTATCTTCAAGTTCTTTAATAGTATCATCTGTTAATAAATTACGTTCAAGTAGAGTAGCAAATAATGTTAATGTTGTATCCTTACGATCTACAAAATAATCAAGAATTAAAAAAGTTAAAGAAGAATGATTTAATTTAGATAAAATTGTATAATTTTCGATAGCATTAAGAGTTACTCTTTTCAATAATTGGACGGCAGATAAAAGTTTTTCAAAACCAAACTGCGCTAAATTTTTATCAACGAAAGCTCTTTCCTCATCAGAATAATCCGGCATTATTTTTTCTAAAGGAGTTGTTGCCCCTAATTGACGGCACTCTTCTTTTGTTAAATTTTTTGCGCCTGCAACAATAAGCGCCCTTACACACTCAGTTTTTTTTTCCGCATTAGCAAATGTGAGTGGAGAATATCCATTTTTCTCAGTGCTATTTAAATTTGCACCCGCCTTGATTAAAGCATTTAAAAATTTTAAATCACCGTGCTCTGCCGCAAAATGTAAGGCTGTCTCCCCTAGATCATTTTTATAATTTACATCGCCTTTTGCTTTTGCCTCTTTGATACTCTTGATGCAAGATGGCCTTTTACTTTCTTCAGCCGCAATTTCTGCTTCTTCAAAAGCAGTTAAGAGCTTAGCAGAAATGGCTAAAATAGTTTCGTCAGTTACTTTATCTGTTATTATTCTCCCAAATTTTTCTATTAATTGATCTTGAGTATCTCGGCTCAAAGCACCTTTATTTTCAAGGTCTTTAATAGTATCATCTGTTACTAAATTACGTTTAAGTAAAGTAGCAAACGTTGGTAATTCTGTATCCTGACGATCTACAAAATAATCAAGAATTAAAAAAGTTAAAGAAGAATGGTTTAATTTAGATAAAACTGTGTAATTTTCGATAGTATTAAGAGTTAATCTTTTCAATAATTGGACGGCAGATAAAAGTTTTTCAAAACCAAACTGCGCTAAATTTTTATCAACGAAATCTCTTTCCTCATCAGAATAATCCGGCATTATTTTTTCTAAAGGAGTTGTTGCCCCTAATTGACGGCACTCTTCTTTTGTTAAATTTTTTGCGCCTGCAACAATAAGCGCCCTTACACACTCAGTTTTTTTTTCCGCATTAGCAAATGTGAGTGGAGAATATCCATTTTTCTCAGTGCTATTTAAATTTGCACCCGCCTTGATTAAAGCATTTAAAAATTTTAAATCACCGTGCTCTGCCGCAAAATGTAAGGCTGTCTCCCCTAGATCATTTTTATAATTTACATCGCCTTTTGCTTTTGCCTCTTTGATACTCTTGATGCAAGATGGCCTTTTACTTTCTTCAGCCGCAATTTCTGCTTCTTCAAAAGCAGTTAAGAGCTTA
>Ga0207010_1024_pt1 | contig 42332 bp, 28 predicted proteins | sample Alteio_BWMinCont_82_FD_153465 | JGI IMG/M metagenome (GOLD analysis project Ga0207010, IMG submission 153465) | Enriched cells from forest soil in Barre Woods Harvard Forest LTER site, Petersham, Massachusetts, United States -... | ecosystem: Environmental > Terrestrial > Soil > Temperate forest >...
CTTAAGGGAACGGATGAGGCAGGTGTACTCTATGTTGATGGACATGTTCGACCTTATCATGGGAGCCTGACACAGCTGCCTCGTCATTATGTCTCCAGACAAAAATTATGTTTAAGAGCGACGACAGATTACTGGGTCAACATAGCCAACGGCAACCCTGTTTTTTTTGTAACAAAGGCTGTTGATCCCGGATTGGTTCAAGTACTTGAAAACGACATCATCCCTCGATTGCTTAAGGAAGTTCCTGCACAGCCAAGCCAGGAGCAATTAGATGCTGATAAATTACTTCCCCGTTTTACAATTATCTTTGATCGGGAAGGTTATAGTCCATCACTCTTTAAGAGACTTTGGAATCAAAGAATCGCCATTCAAACGTACCATAAAGGTGCACGTGAAGAGTGGTCCAAAGATGAATTTAAAAAATACGAAGTAAAGTTGGCTACCGGTGAGGTCGTACAATATAATTTGGCTGAGCGAGGGGTATATTTGGCAGGTTGTCTTTGGATGCGAGAAGTAAGAAAGTTAAAAGCAAATAAAAAAGGTGAAACTCAATGTTCAATGCTTTCAACTAACTTTAAAAGCGATATAGTAACAGTTTCAGTAGACACTTTTAGCAGGTGGTCTCAGGAAAACTACATCAAGTACATGAGAGAAAACTTCTCTTTGGATAAGTTGATCGAATATGAGACGGAACCGGTTCACGGACAAACAAAGATAATTAACCCAAAATATAGAAAATTAGATTCAGAAATAAAAAAAGCTAATAGTACGCTTAGTAAAAACCGTGCCAAGTTGGCTGCCACATTGCTCGACGTTGATATCGAGCAGAAAGAGGTAGAGAAATATACTGAGCGTCAAGGGATACTATTTGATGAAATCCAGTCTCTGGAGGCTAAAATCGCGACGCTGAAGGAGGAACGTAAAAAAGAAGGGAAGCATATTACTGTGGACGAGCTTCCGGAACAAGAAAGATTTGAGCAACTTAGTCAGTCAGGCAAGCATCTTATAGATACAGTTAAGATGATCGCCTATCGGGCTGAAACTGCAATGTCGAACCTTTTAAGGGAAGTAGTCCCGAATTTTGACAGGAATGCTACAAGAACACTGTTACGGGAGATTTATAATGATGAAGTTGATCTTGTTGTTGATGAGAAGAATAAGGTTCTGCGTGTGCGTATGCATCATTTAGCAACACAAGGACACGATAATGCTCTGAGGAAACTATGCGAAGCGCTTACAGCAACGGAGACCGAATATCCTGAATCAGGTCTTAGATTAGTGTATGAACTGATTGATTAGTAGTTAAGGTCACTATGTGCTTGGAGAAGTTTTTGAAGCGGCGGTGCAAAGCCCCGCAAGTTCAAGGACTTCGTCAAGTACACACTTAATGATCTCAGATTCGGAGTAGGTGCCGAGCGTCAGGAGCCAGGAGAAAACAACCGCGGCAGCGGCGTAGGATGTCAGCCCCGCGCGAAGAAGCCGGAGGCTTCGAGCGTGGGGTAACGGTATACGATATTATAACAGCCCCGGCAGGGGTGTAAGAGAAGGGTTCTGTAGCAGCACATTTTGGCCTCCACGCCTTCTCTTACACCCCTGCCGGGGCTGTAATTTTATGTTGCATGTTTACCCCACGCTCGAAGCTTTTAGCTTCTTCGCACGGGGCTGACATCCTACGCCGCTGCCGCGGCTATTTTCTCCTGGCTCCTGACGCTCGGCACCTACTCCGAATCTGAGGTAATGATGACGCTTATCTCATTTCGCGTCTCTTGCCATTTCTTCTAGATCAAGATCTCTGAACCTATGCCGTCTCTATCTGGACTAAGCGAGGCTTCCTGAGATTCGGAGTAGGAACGAGATGTCAGAGATACCGTTTGGGTATAGGAAAGTGGCTCTAGTAAGGGTTGGCTAGAAAGTTGTATAGAAGATTTTACCGCGGAGCCGCAGAGATCGCTGAGCAAGCGCAGAGAGATTTTGATCGTAGAAAAACTCTCTGCGTTTGCTCAGCGATCTCTGCGGCTCCGCGGTTATAATGACGATAAGTACCTACTCCGAATCTCAGGAGGCTTCCTATGAAGTTTACAATTAAATCTTCTTAGTGCTAAAATGATAATGAAGGGATGAGCACATTCCTTTCGAGGCTATTATGACTACGATTGATAAATTGGATTTGAATATTTACATCCAATATGCCCGCCGCACCCAGATGATTGAACAGATCAATCAGCAGTATCACCTGGATGAAGCAGCATCTATTCCAGCGCAAATCTCATTAGTTGATTTATACCCAAGAATCTCAGAAATGGAACTCCTATTGGGTATTGTTCCTGTGCAGGCCCCTTGGGCTTATTTCTTTCCACCTCCAAGGTATCGCTTTCAGCGCCGCTCCCCTTTCGGGTTTTTCCGTGTTGCCCCTAGCTTAGGATCGTTTGAAAAAGAAGATGATGACGAGCGAAAACTGGATGAAGTAATCTGCGAAACCCCTGAAGATGAAAAGGAAAAAGGTGCAATTAAAAGCTGTTTCGATCAGATTGACAAAATTAATACATGGCTGAGCTTTATCGTCGGCCGCGTAGGTCAATTCTTGCAAGGGTAATTCATGGGAAAAATTAATTGGATTGAAAAGCTTAACTGGAACGAAGAGCATATTGAAGATTTGCGCTATACCGGCTACTCCTATGTCAGACAGGGGAAGTACGATATCGCGCTCGCTTTCTTTGAGGCCTTAAATGTCCTCGATCCGGAAAGCGCCTACGATGCTCAGACATTAGGGGCTATTTACCTTCAGCTTAATTATCCAGCTAAAGCTCTAAAATGCTTTGATAAAGCATTAAAAATAGAGGCAGACCATGGGCCTACTCTGCTCAACCTCACCAAAGCATTTCTGATGCTTGGCCGTAAGGAAGAAGCAATGCAACTAGCCAACATTCTCAAAAACGAGAAAAACCTACAGATTGCCAACGTCGCTAAGGCGCTTATTCTAGCAAATAGCTAAAAAGGAAATTCGAAATTCGGAAATTATAAAGAGAAAAATGCCCCATTCGTCCCATTCGTCCCATTCGCCCCATTCGCCCCATTCGCCCCATTCGTCCTTTTCTGTGGATTAGATTCGCAATAAATTAATCAGTTCCTGACAAACTCTCTCAACATCGTTTTCTGTGAGATCGTAATAGAGTGGTAATGACAATGCCCGAGCATAGTATTGTTCTGCTTTGGGGAACTCCGAATAATCATCCAACATCTTCAATACAGGGTGGCGGTAGAGGGGGATATAGTGGACTTGGGTGCCGACTCCCCTTTCCTTGAGGGCGCGCATCACATTTTCCCGGGTGGTGCGATAGGCCGCAAAATCGATCTGCACCACAAAAAGATGATAGGCCGACCGTTCATCATACTCTTCGCTAAACAGCTGAATATGAGTAACATCAATTAATAAACTGCGGTATTTTTTAATCAGCTTGCGCCTTTGATCGACAAATTTATCAAGCCTTTTAAACTGGCTTAGGCCCAATGCCGCCTGGAAAGAGGTTAAGTTGAAATTGCCTGTGATGGCACTGACTTCGTAATAGCCTAGGGCACTAGGTTGCTGCAGATGGGGCGCCGCTCGTTCGATGCCGTTATCCCGATAAAGCTGCAGGCGGTGGTACAGGTTTTCGTCATTGGTTGTCACCATCCCTCCTTCTCCAGCCGTGATGGTCTTGGCGGGGTGAAAGCTGAAAATCGTCATCTGGCTGTAGGCGCAGGAGCCTACCTTTTCACCCGAAGGATAAGCTGATCCAATAGCATGGGCCGCATCTTCAATCACTACGGCATCGGGATGTTTGATCATCTTGTCCAGCTTCCTCATATCGACGGCAATGCCTGAAAAGTGGACCGGCACGATGATTGGCTTCCCTCTTGAGAATGGTGTTTCAAGCTCTTTTTCAAGCAATTCTAAATCGATGTTACCGTTTGACCGGTCGATATCTACGAGCCGTGGCCTGATGCCCATCTGAACAGGGATTCCTACAGAAGCGATATAGGTATTAGGAGAAGAATAAACCTGATCGTAAGGGGAGGTTCCGGCAGCGAAGAAGGCTCCCATCAAAGCTGTGGTGCCGCTCGAGAAAGCCACAGCAAAGCGGGCGCCGCAAAATTCAGCGATCGCCTTTTCGAATTCGGCTACGGGGGGGCCTCTGGTAATCAGATCCTCTTTCAAAGCTTCCTGGACTGCTTTCAGATCGCTTTCATCGATCGATTGCCTGGCATAAGGTAAAAACATTTTGTTCACTCCAATTATCTAAAAGAAGATGTTATACTGCGGGGTGTTGATATTTTGCGCTTTCCGCAGCGTGAAAGCGCAAAATATCAACGCCCCGCAGTATAACCTTCATACCCATTGTTTTCAAGCAAGGAGACGGGCAACTGAGATTCGGAGTAGGTACGAGAAATTCACCGCAGAGTCGCAGAGAGCGCTGAGAATGCGCAGAGAATTTTTTCTTTTATCTAAAACTCACCGGCTGTCCTGTAGGACTATTAATTAACTTTAATGTCGAGCTGCTCAAGGATGGTATCTGTCATATGGTTAATAACTTTTCAGAAGCCTCTGAGCTCTCTTCATTTATTTAGTGATCAAAATTCTCTGCGTAGTCTCAGCGTTCTCTGCGGCTCTGCGGTAAACCAGTCTAAACCACAGAATATTAGTGTCTTAGTGCCTTTGTGTCTTTGTGTTTAATAAATGTGTGATTGTCGCCCTGCTGCCTTCCCCCACCTCCCCAATTTCGTCCTATCTTTCTGATCCTGAATAAATAATAGCTGTCAATAAAATACAAAATATTTAAAATGAGTGGATTAGGTCCTACAGAGGGGAATAGTAACATCCAATTTTTTTATCTTGGTCTTCCATTTTTGATAATCAAGGCTTTATCGAAATTTGAACGTCAAGCTTGGATTAAATCACTTGCTAGCTAAGTTCGCTCATGCTAGATTCTCCATATTAATCACCCCCAGAATATGTTGTGGAAACGTTGTTCATAACTTTAAGGACTATTAACTATGCTAGCTTGTGATACACGCGACGCCTGGACTCAATTTTTGCATTTTGCCAAAAAGAAGTGTTCACCGGCAGCCTTTGGAAATTGGTTTGCCCCGATTCAAGTCATTGAATCAACTGAAGAGCTGCTTACCCTTGAAGTTCCTAACATTTTTGTGCAGGAATACCTCCTGTCAAACTATAAACAAGACCTCCTTTCTTTTCTTCCTGTCACGGACAATGGCGAACTGGCTATCCAGTTTGTCGTTGCACACCAGAAAAAAAGTGCTCCGGTGTTTACAGCTGCACCCTCAATTAAAATTGATGCCAATAAAGATAACTTCCCCGAAGTCAAGCTCAACAACCAGTACCGTTTCGAAACCTTTATCGAAGGCGCTACAAACCAATTCGTCAAGTCAGCGGCCATGGGAGTCGCCCAACGTCCGGGCATGTCATACAATCCCCTCTTTATCCACGGGGGTGTCGGCTTGGGAAAGACCCACATCCTCCACAGCATCGGGCATTACATTCGCGAAAACCACAAAAAACTGCGCATCCAATGCATTACTACCGAAGCCTTCATCAACGAACTGGTCGATAACCTACGCAACAAGTCGATCGAAAAGATGAAACGCTTTTACCGTACTGAAGTGGACGTTCTTTTAGTCGACGATATCCAGTTTTTACAAAATAGGCTCAATTTCGAAGAAGAGCTTGCGTTTACTTTTGAAGCGCTAAAAAACAAAGGCGCGCAGATCGTCATCACCAGTGATAAGGCGCCATCCTTACTAAAACTTTCTGAGAGAACGATCGGCAAAATGGAAGGAGGCCTCGTGGCCCATATGGGCATCCCGGAACTGGAAACACGGGTGGCCATTTTAATGCATAAAGCCGAACAAAAAGGGCTGCAGATCCCGCATAACGTTGCCTTTTTCATCGCGGAACACATCCACAACAACGTCCGCCAGCTGGAGGGTGCCGTCAATAGACTGAGCGCACACTGCCGCCTCCTCGACCTCAACATCACCGAAGAACTCGTCACCAAGACCCTGCGCGAGATGCTGCAGCAGGCTCCGAGAGAAAAGATCTCTGTCGAACAAATCCTCAAAAGCGTCGCTACTGTCTTTCAGGTCAAGGTAAGCGACCTGCGCGGCTCTACCCGTACCAAAGATATCGCCCTGCCCCGCCAGGTCGCCATGTACCTCGCCAAGGAGATGATCAACGAATCGCTGATCATGCTGGGCGCCTCGTTTGGCAAGACCCACTCCACCATCTTGCACGCCTATAAAAACATCGAAAAGAAGGTGGCCACCGACGAGACCCTCCGCCGCCAGATCGGCATGATCCGCCGCAACATCAACTAGAATCTATTTTTCTGTTTTGCAGAAGGTGAGGGCGGAAAGGGTTTGGGGGCACTTCTGGTAGATGGCTTCCGCGCATCTATTCAGGGTCGACCCTGAGGTCATGACATCATCGATCAGCAAAATGTTCTTATCTTCGATCGGATAATTCCCTTTCAGTTTAAATTGTTTTTTTCCCAGCAGCTTGCGCTGCTCAAGGGTCAGGCCGGCTTGGCTCAGCGATGGGCCCGAGCGTTTTAAGGCATCCCACACGGGAACTTGAAGGACTTTGGCTAGCTCATTGGCTAGCAAGGTACTCTGGTTAAAGCCGCGCTCCAGCCAGTGAAAGAATGAAACAGGAACGGGAACGATGGCATCCGGCATCGACCAGTCCATTTTTTCAAACTGGGCAATCAGAAAAGCGCCGGCACCCTTTGCTAGATGGGGCTGGCAGCCGTACTTCATTTTTTTGATGATAGAGGCGGGTGGACCCATGTAACTGAATACAGCCCCTGTCCGGTAGAATATTGAAGGATTTTTAGCGCAGTAGCGGCAATGACCATCAGCCCCTTGCAAGTTAAAACACCTGGGACATCGCTCTTCGGGATCTAACATTTCCAGCAGCGATCCGCACGGATCGCACAGCACCGATGCGCCAGGGCCCAGCTGCTCTCCACAATGGATGCATGAAGCCGGATAAACCAGATGCATTAAAGAATCACGAAGTTTAGGAAGCCAATTTTTCATAAGGAAGGATTCAGAACCGGCAGATGCCTTCTTTTTTTGAATAGATCGAGGTTGATCCCTAAGCGGTCATAATGGCCGCCGGTATAGGCATGATAGCGCTCTTCTAAGAACGGGAAAAGTTCTTCGCGATATTCCGGATAGGCATCTTTGATCCACTTTTCGATCTTCCAGATAACAAGAGCAAGGTCTTCCGAGTAAAGGTCTTTATCTTTCAACTTCTCGATTTTGGCGAATTTGCCGGCATCAAGGTGGAATGGATGGTTCCCGATAAATCCGGCATTGACCATGACACCATGGTCCCTGTCATAGATCCCTTTTTTGTATTCTGAGATATACATGTTCAAAATTTGGTCGATCGATTGTTTGGCTTGGCCTACATGGCCTTCACTAAGAAGTTGGTTGAGGCGCGTTCTGAGGGTAACACCTTTTCTTTGGATCAGAAAAACCGTAGGATTCAAGTCGATTTTTCTTTCTATTCCCATTTTATCGAAAACGATGGCCTGTTTGTGAAATCCATCGACCGGGACAAGATGAAGGTAGATCAAGGCGGCATTATCTTTGTCTTCGCGATAGGCCAGATCATAGGCATCGAAGACGCTCTTTAATTTTTTTTCTTTGATCGCGAAATAATTCGTTTTGTATTCACCCGGGGGAAGAAGATAAGCCAACCAACTAGGACGCAAATGTTTGAATTTGAAAAATTTCAAGACATAGTTACCATCTTCACTGCCAAAGGCGTAGCACTGGGCCCCTTTGCCGATATAACTGAATTTTTGATTTAAGATTTGATCAATAACAACATTGTCATCAGCAGATAAAACAGCGCTTTTCCAGGGAGCAGCGAAAGGGAGGTCATAAGTGATATTGGCCACGCGGAAATCGTCTGTCAGATTAAAATAGAGGCGTGTCATTCCAGTAATGGCAAGCAAAACAACAATTCCTCCAAGAAAATATTTCATAACAAAGCCTCATCTAATTAAATATGAATAATTTTCGTCGTTTAGTAAATTAAATGCAACAGAAAGGGAGACAAGCTGAGATTCGGAGTAGGAACGAGATGTCAGAGATACCGCTTGGGTATAGGAAAGTGGCTCTAGTAAGGGTTGGCTAGAAAGTTGTATAAAAGATTTTACCGCGGAGCCGCAGAGATCGCTGAGCAAGCGCAGAGAGATTTTGATCGTAGAAAAAACTCTCTGCGTTTGCTCAGCGATCTCTGCGGCTCCGCGGTTATAATGACGATAAGTACCTACTCCGAATCTCAGGAGACAAGATCTCCTACCCTTTCGCTTTCTGCAGAGTATAAGTCGGTTTACGAATGTCGCCTTCGATAGTGACAGTGAAGAGCTCGGCGATCTTGAAGATGAGGTTGTATTGTTTCATCCGGATCCGAACGGAGAGGTTGCCATCCATATCCATCCAAGATGATGTGTAATCTGACAAATAGAATTTGGATCCACGACCTTCACTGTAGACATCTTTCATCTTATTCAGGTAGAAGCGTCCATCTTGAAGGTTAAAATAAATATTGCCCGTGACAGGGTTGAGGACGCTGGGATCGAGTCCCAAGCGGAGAATGATTTCGTTGGGGATAGCAAAGAGCGGATGAATGAAGTTTTTACGAGCGGTATTTTGGAAATGGAGTCCCCCACTAGCTTTCCAGGTGGATAGATCGGACAGGTAACCATTAAAATTTTGCAAATCGATTTTTTTAAAGACCAGATTCTTGAATCGGGGCGACATGGAGGTCCCTTCAGCCGGATTGTAAAGTACTGACGGCCTAAACTTTTTAATAATTGTCTGGGGAATCTGCAAGAACCAGTCATCGAGATCGGGATTACGCGCAGCAATAATACTTGGCGCAAAGAGGGTACCGGAGGGGTCATCGATCGTGAGGTTGTTCATCTCCAGGCGATCGGGAGAATAATTAATGCCTGCTTCCACACGGCTAAATTGATATCCTTTTACCGTGGTGTCGACACCGGTCATTTTCCCCCGGAAGAAAAGTTTATCTAAAAGAGGCTTGGGTGATTTCGGATTGATCCAATAAAATCCTTCCATCACGTGTGTTGAGCCAAGGCCCAATCCCTGGATTTTTTTCTCTGTTTCATTTGTGAAAAGTGGAGAGAGGGAATTAAAATCGATCTCCACTTTTCCCTGGAGGATATTCCATTCGGCCTTCGTTGAACCGCTATCATTAGAAATCAGGTCACAGCGCAGTCCAGCAAACTCGCCCTGAATTGATTTTAAGAACATTTCATTGTTGTCCTTTACCCAGAAAATTCTCATTGGACTGACAGCGCTCTGATCATTAAAAACGATATTTCCAGAATCAAATGCAGGCCATCGGCTTTGAGAGATAATCTGGAAGGGGTATCGGTTCAAGTTGGTGTGAGTGGAAAACTGAAAGATATCGTTGTGCAGTTTGACTTCGAGATTTTTTAAATCGTAGATTTCCCCTTTGTAGACGCATAAGTTGACTTTGGCATTGAGAAGGCACTGTTCCGGAAAGAAATCCCCTTGCAAACCAAGGAGCAATGTCTCCCCATCGTTGAATCCCAATGAATTTACTTTCCACTTATCTTCTTCTGGCTGAAATTCAGCAAATGCATTGAGCTTATCCCATTGAAACTGATCGACAATCCACTTATTATCCCTACGCTTTCCCTTGATTGATAAATGATGAGTATCAGGTGAGTTGATCTCTATCTCACTGCCTACCAGGCTGTATTCAAGCGATTTATCCGATGGCTGATAAGCAATATTGAGACGCATCTTCCCTTCTACCGGATCCAGCGGAGCAATTTTTTCTATTAACTGTGGAGAAAAACAAAGCAGACCCGACTTTTGGAAACGGGAAAGATTTTTGACTAGTGGCTGCAGATCGAAAAAAGATTCAAATTTGAAAGCTTCGAAATCCGATCCATAGAGCCTACATACAAATGTTTGTGGATAAATGCGGCTGACATGCGACAACGATTGATTGACATTGACATGGCGTAAGCCGGAATCTTGCAGCTTGGTACTAGCAACGATGCGCATCAGCTCATGATCCTGGTCTTTCACACTGACGTCAAAATCAACATCCTGATTCTTGATATCGATAAAGCGGATATGGTTTCCAACGAACTGATACTCTTCTACCTGACGAGGCTTTCCTATTAAGAGACTCCCCTGAATGTCGCTAAATTCAAGTACCCTTTTATCATGGTGATAATCGACATCTAAATAAAGACCTTTGAGGGACATATCAGCGCTTTCAAAAGGGAGCCATCCATGGCTAATGCTTCCCTGGATATCAGCCTTAAGCCGATAGTCATACGGGGTGAATTCAAAGGCCAGTTCCAAGCCCCCATTTCGGCCTGACAGATCCCCTTCAAGTGTGAGCTGGCTTAGTAATGTTCCAATCGCCTTTTCCATGTTTAATTTGGACAGCAACTTTTGCATTTGAGATATCTTACCAATGATAATGGGACTATGAACAGCGAGATTGAAGATACCTGGCTCCGGATCGCTATAATCGAGATCAAGCGATCCGGAAAAATACACATCATTGCAATAGGCTTCCAGAGAATGGATAGCCAGGAAGTGGTCTTTGAAGTTAACAGTGCCGAAGATATCATCAAAGTGCAATCCATTATTTTTTTCATAATATGAGGCACTATAAAGAGGGAGTTCACCATGATGGGAATAGTTAGTCAAATCGATCTCATGAAAGGCTAGGAAGTCTCCTGGGATAGGTGAATGAGTTTTTTTCGCTTCTATTAGCAGATTTTCATTTTCCAATTTAATGTTGTCGACATCATATTTGACCGTCAACTTATTATCGTCTAAAGTGCCCTTAAACTCACCTATACCTGATAATTCCAAAACCCCCGTCTGGAAGAGAAATGGGGAAATATATTTCTCTAAAGGGATATTTCTTGCAGTAAACCAACCTGACAAAATGGTCATATTATGCTTCAGTTGGCTGCCAAAGTGGATCACATCGTAATTGTCGGAGAGGCCTTTCCTGATATGGACTGCGCCCGAAAGTTCCAGATCATCCCCATTCTTTTTAACAGATCCGGAAATACCCAGCCTGTCGTCAGCAAAATGACTATTCAATCCCTTCTCAAGCTTTTCAGGCATCAACTTAGCGACATCTTTCAACTTCCCTTCCAGGTTAAATGTGAACAGCTCATTGGGTTTCATCCAATTAAAGATCAATGAACCTTTAAGTCCGGACAGCTGCAAATTAATCATCGAATCAGTCAGGCTGACGGTTCCAAGTGACATTTGCCCTTCAAAATAAGGTTTTTGGTCCTTGGGAAAAACGGCCTTCAGTTTTCCATTCATCACTCCGGAAGGGATCGACCAATGGTCAAGAGCTGGGAAAAATGTCTTTGCTATGGAGACGAAAGGGGTGCAGTTAAGAGCAATACAGTTGAGATCAATCTCAAAACCATCTTTGTGACTTAAAGCAGCGAGATGGAACACGTTTTCACTCAAAACCGGATGGCCAAAACTGGCTCTTAAATGGCCTTCCCATTGGCTATCGACCATTAAATCAAAATGGAGCGGCAGGTGCAGAGTTGAAAATGACAATAATCCGCCTTTCACACTGACATTGGGATGGACTTCAAGCCAGCTGTTTTTAGGACTCGACAATTCCCGGGCAAGATTCAAATCCCTCAACCGTTCTTGCGCTTCTTCTAGTTGGACAAAGGGGCTTTCCAATTCAACAAAAAGATCGACTTTTCGATTGGTGATGTCCAGCAGATAGCCAAGTACCATCTTTTCAGCAGAAAAATTATTTTTGAAACTAGGGCCAACAAAAGTGAGCCTTCCCCCATCAATAAAAACATCTTTATATTGCAATGGATGACCAAATTGCGACTCAAAGTAGATCTGGAAGGCAGATTTTAATAAATAAGTATGAATGGAGTGGTGAAAAATTAATGCGGTCAAAACAATGCCCATCAAGGTGAAAATGAAAATTTTCTTGATCATGCGCAATTATTTCCTTGAGTACCTTAATATCATATGGTATAGAATAGCAAGATATAGAATAACAATAACTAATTTTCTTTTGGAGTATTTTATTATCTATGACTCTTAAAGCATCTATCTTAACTCTTTCTTTTGGACAGGATGTTTTGCAACTTTGCTTGCACGATAACGCCCCCGTTGTTGAGTACCAAGATAAGGTTTATAAACACCTATGGAATTTAGTAGAAGAGGTTAAAGACCTTTCCAATCTCTCTCATATTAATATTTTTGCACTTGTCGCTAATTTTTTCTGGAAAGGGACCGAATTTCAATACATAGAATCCATCCCCGATTACCAGAAGCAATACCACGACAGGATTAATTACGAAAGGCAATACTCGGCCGACGTCTTTGAATTCCGCCTGACAGACTACAAGATCTTTGATGTTTCAGTAATGCATGAGCCAATAATTGAAGAAGGGCAAATTATTTTCTTTGTCTGCAACCTCAGCAACGGACTCCCCTATCGAGTAGTGGCACCCTTCCCCTACAATGTTACCTCAACACTTGTCCATTATCAAATCCTTCCATTTTTAGAAGAAGAGAAGAATTGAAAAATCTAATTCAAGGCATCGTCGAATTTAGAAAAAACCTTTCTGACGAAAGGCGCTCCCTCTTTGCCAAATTGGCCCTCGGCCAAAAGCCCGACACCCTCTTCATTGCCTGCTCAGACAGCCGTGTCGTCCCCAACCTGTTTGCATCGACCAATCCAGGCGACCTGTTTGTTTTGCGAAACATTGGCAACCTCGTCCCTCCCGCTACTTCTTCTGATCAGGATAATAGCGCCTCGGCCGTCATCGAATTCTCCATCTTCTCCCTTAAGGTATCCGACATCATTGTCTGCGGACACTCCGAATGCGCCGCAATGCAGATGCTGTGCAAAGGCGAATACTCTCATTCTTGCCCACATGTCTCCTCGTGGCTGAAATTCGGTGAAGAATCACTTAACAAAATGAAAAAAGGTTTTACGATCAACCCAGCATTGTCCGAGCACAACCAGCTTTCGCAGATCAATGTGCTGCAGCAAATAGAACACATTAAAAGTTATCCTTTCATCAGCGAACGTATTGATAAAAAAGAACTGCGTGTGCACGGATGGTGGTTCGACATCGCTCAAGCCGATGTCTACTGCTACGAACCGGAACTCAATCAGTTCGTCCTGATTGATGATAAAGAAGCCTAGCAAATTACTGCTCGCTAGATATTCTGCAATCAATTCGGAGAGGGGTTGTATTTGACCTAGTTTTCCAGTGCGGTCTCGTAAATATTCCCAAAAACACACTCCAAGCTTTTTGCACGTTTTCTTCAGGCTTGCAAAAGTATCCCTAGTCTTTCTCCCAAGCATGCTTCTCGTACTTCCGGAAATTTTTCTCTTTTTTACGTATTCACGAATATCTCGCTCGCTGTCGTTGTTATGTAGCGCCAATCCTGGATAATCTAATACCTTTAAAAGTCCTTCTCTTCTTGAAAGAGTGTTTTTTAACAAATCGTTGATTGCATTGCTCTCTGTTTTGCAGCTGAAAAGACCATCGAATTGCTCTTCGATTAGCTTTCGCAATTCTTGGCTTGGCATTTTTTTATATTCTTTCAGTTGTTCGTAGAGATTCCAGATAACATCTCGAATACCATTGATCAAATCTTTCTCATCCTCGGTCAGAGAAATGAACTTTCTATAATGTCGTTCTTCATGAATCCAACATAAACCATGTATCAAAATATTAAACTGCCCAGCTGCATCACTCATGATCAACATGTTGGGCTTTAATCCGTGAGAAATTGCACTCCCCAGTAAGGCCGCTTCCGTCGCAATTCTCTGATCCCTTTCTGAAGTGATTCCATTTTTCTTTAAAAATCGTTCCCATGCCTTTTTATCCGTAAATCTCTTGTCCGCATGGTCATCCAATTTTACCTGTGCTCTTTCGCTGATACCTTGATCAAATGCATATAGCAGGGCGTCTTCTGACAGATGGTGTTTCATAAACAGCCAAACGGTATTTAATTTTTAAGGCTTCAATATTTAGCTCTTCAACGTGAAAATCTGAATATCCTTTAAACCGGGATCCTTCAGGGACATTTGGAGGGGTAATGATGATTTCTTCGTGTCTGATTTTTTTGATACCCACTATTGGGGAAACAGTTGTCCTTTGCTTAGTATTGCTATTGTCGTCACCTTTATCACCTTTACCTAAGGTTGCGGGAGGGAATTTGGGTCGAGACTTTTGACCTTTTAGCCGATCGATTTCCTCTTTGAGTTGCTTAACTGTTTCTTGGAGATCTAAGACCATACGTGCGAGTAATTCATTCCGTTCAACGAGTTGTTTGTTGACAGCTTTCAGCTCGACATTTTCGGCTTTTAGTTCGGCAAAAGAAAAATTTTGGTCTTGCTCTTGAATATCTTGCATGACGGTCAAGATATTTGATAAGAAAATTTAAATCAAAATAAAAGTAACGGCCAAATGAAAAATTTTATTCTTAGAAACTCATGGAGCAATAGATTTGAGGCCGTAGCGAAGCGAAGGCAGCAAATCTATTGCGCCATGAGTTTTTGAGAAGTTACCAATAACGAATAAAATAAACGGGCAAAATAAAATAATTGAAATTTCTATTAAAATAGTAGTATAAAATTGCATAGTAGTATAAAATTGTTAGGAAATATAATTATTTTAAACTGAATTAGGATAAATAATATGAATAATTTTAATGTTAATCTATATCAATTTAATAATCGCTCGCCACAATTTCTTGAGAGAGGTGAAACTGATGACCAATCACTACTGGCAAAAAACAGCCAATTGTCCAAGGCGCGGCCCTCAATTCAAACGACTAATCGGATCATCAAGCTGATCGCAAAAGTTTTTTCGGCTATACGGATTTTTTTTAACTCACTGATTGGCAATGCTCCAGTAAACCTTTTTGAAGTTGCTTCGGCGCTGCGCAATCCACAAATTAAGGAAAGTGCCGGCCTTGTTAACTATCTTGAACGCTTTATCCAAAGCGATACAAGCTCTTCTCCACAATTCAAGGAATGCGTCAGCAGGCTTCAGTGGCAATTAAATCAGATTGAAGACAATAAAAAACAGCCCGACGAAATGACAAGACGCCGACAGGGAGTCCAGCTCATAGAAAAGCTCGTAAAAGAAGTGCACGCTCTCAAGCCCGGTGAGATGAGGCTCATCGTTGTCGATGACAAACCCGGAAACCAGCTCTTCTTCCTTTTCACCAAAGGGGATCATGATGTTGATTTTAAAGTCATTGGACGCGGCGAGCACCTTGTAGAGCTCTCGGGAGTCAAAGAAGCATATGTAGCCGGTAAGGTAATGATCCCCTCATCGATCCACTTCAGCAAAATCCCTGACAACCAGGCTCAGGACAAGCAATGGCTGGGGGCTCTTCTGGCACAGTCGATGATGCAGCAGAGCTTTAGTTCGGAATCGTTCGATAAACTCACCTCCCATCTCACGTCTTATAAGCAACCGATCCTCCAATTTAATAACCTTACTACTAAGACGGAACAGTTTTCCAAAGTATTTTGGACCGCTTTAAAACATGCCAGAGTCCCGGACACAGGTACAAATCCCTGGCAAACGAAAGTGACGATGAACCTATTGAAGCTTGAAACAGAGCTCAAAGCCCTCTTCGACCTATTTAATGAGTCTGCCGATACCCTTGTACTCGATTCACAAAACTTTCGGGCGATAGAATCGATGCTCATCCTGGTAAGCCGGGAGATATGGTATGCTTATGAAAAGGGCTATCTGAGCAGGCCTTCTCTTGAGGAGATTGTCCCTGAGCTTACACGGATTCAGGAAGTGCTCTGCAAACAAAAAAAGGTGGTTATACCGGAACTCACAAAGTTGGGGAAATTAGACATGAGCGGCTATCTGCATGGAGAGCAAAGCTCTCTTGGCATCAAAGCCCCCATTGAAGCTGCGATTCCTCAACAGGTCTCAGTTCAGCCGCAAGTCGAGACGCGTCCCCCCCTTTCTGCGCCTGTGGCATCACTGATGGTCGAAAGAAAAGTAATCAATCCTATTAGGGATTTGGGAACCGCAAAGGCCAGCCTTGATGCCCTGGTCCGAAGCCCCACCATGCAAAGCCTTCTCGAAACGATCTATCAACTAGATTTTGCGGTTTATACGGAAAAGCCGGATTTCTTGAGATATATATATGAACCGACCAATTCCTTTTGGTATTCAGCCACACAAGGAGAGGCTATCCAGATCATGGAACAGCTTAATAATCTCTCCGACTGGCTAGTAAGGCAAAAGAATGAAAATAAGACTATTCCCCTTGATGCCTACGAGGTTCTGCTCAAGATGTCCGCCATTGTCCTTTTCCTGAACACCCGCTATTACAAAAGTACGGAATACGGCGACCATGCCAAAGATATCACGAAATTCATTGAAGCCCTTTATAAGCTTCCTGCAAAAGGTTTCATGGGAAGCCTTTTTGGTGTTCTTGAGCATGAGCAGTACGAAAGAACAGGACATCGTCTTCATCCACTTAATGCTAAGACAGTAGCCGACCTCTCCATTGCTGCGAGAGGGCTTTCAGACGTCGAGGGTAGCCCCTCAGTTTCATATGAGCAAGCGAAAGAAAATATGCGCTGGTCTGTTAGACAATTAAAGCTTATTAAAGATACATCTTCTGAATACTACTCAAGCTTATCGGAATACTACATGCCTTCAAAGATGGATCAATGGATGCGCCATATCAAGCACCCTTTCCTAGCTTTTGCTTATCGCAATGTGAATATCCACATTGGAGATCATCCGGCAAGCGGCACAAGATTTGATATCTTCGCTCCAAAAGTATCGGCAAGCGAAAAGGAGATGGAAAAACAAAAGCATGGCCAACATCTGCTCCGCAAGTTTGGAATGCGAACCCAGGAAGCAATCTATGACGATCCTGAACAGGTAGCCAACCACCTGATCGATGACATGAACAAAATGATTAAGGATAAGCAAACATATCATTCAATAGGCGAGCCCTATCATGGAAAAATGCCCCATTCATTTTCGCGAGAAGAGATGCGCGACCTCCTTCTGTTGGCAATGAAACCGGCTCATATGGATATTATCTCGTTCATGGAAAAGCATCCTCTTTTGATGAATCAGCCTGAAGTGAGAAACTATATTGACATGCTGTTCTTCGATCGCGAACTCATCCTAACCTTAAATAACTTTGAGCCATTTAGAAATGAGCTGCCTGAATCGATATCCTCAACTCTAAAGAAACTGGAACAGCGCATTTTTGGCAACAAACCCGAACATCATTTGATTCCTCAATATCTTTATCTGATTGATTTTAGTGAACGACTTAACTCGATCTATATCGGGCTGGGAATCAAAAACAACCGGTTTTATCTGAATGGTGCAAATAGGGTCGATCAACTTCTCATTAACATGATTTCTCAACCGGAGCTGTCCCTTTATCAGCATCAGATTCTCACTTTAGATTTGTCGCGTCTTCTCAAAAGTCCCTCTTTATCCGCCAATCAAATAAACAAGATCCTTCTCGATTACCTAATGTGGAAAAGTGTGACAGGAGATCCATTAGATCAGGATCCCCATCAGACCCATTGGATCGAGTGGAAATATAAGGATTTTCTTGGTCAACTGGCACAAACAAGGCCTGCAGCAGAACACTACCAATATGTCCTTGACTCTTTCTGCTCGCTAAAGAATAAGTCGCTAGACCGTTCCAAGTGGACTGGAAGATGTCCCTATTTCCGCAATGATCAGTACGAGATCGATCTCTCTACAGGTAAAATAGGCGACCTAAAAACAGATACGATAATGACAATGATCCCCGATGCTGTTTTTGGGGATCCTCTCTTCAAAGAAACATTCAAAGATCTGGCCATTAATACCGTCCAAGTAAATCTTACGGAGAGTTACATAGGCAGCATAGCCCCGGATTCAGCGAAAATCATCTTACTGAGAAGCTACCGGTTCACCGATCAACAGGGCAATCCGGCATTAATTGAGGAAGAAGCAGGTAAGTACCGCTTCTATAGAAGTTTCCCTAGCCTGGAAAATAGAGCACTGCAGGCAGTCTCATTAAATACACTGTTGACTCCTTTGCCCAAAGGTGCGACTTACAAGCATATTCTGCCCTATATATTCGAACAGCAATTTTATATCGACCCAAGAAATCCCTTAGAGGGCTACTCTATTTCCGCGTTAGGAGCTCCCTTATTTAAGGTAGTGATGGAACTAGTGGAAAACCGACTGAAGATCAAAGGGGTTGTCGATCTGCGGGACGGCGCGGAGCCGACTACCTTGAATGTTGTATCGGGAATGGAAATAAAGCATCCAGCCATTGAACAGCTGGCTTCGTTCGAAGACCCGTCGCAAATATTAATCTGGGGACGTCAGAATATTCCGGTTAAGATCGAACTTCCACGCTATGGCCTATCCTTTGAGATTAAAGACAATCGTTTGTTTTGTCTTAACCCACAGTATAAAGACTACACCATCGATCTTTCATCCACCAGTAGCGAAAGAAAGGGCCTTCCCTTTTCACTTCTATTAGTTCATGAAACCCCTGAGAAGCCACGAAAACTTCTTTTCCCTGCTGCCACCGCCATTTTGCAAGGTCCAAAGCTCGATCTCGATATTAAAACCGTCCCTCACATCGCCATGTCCCTTCGCCCTTATACCTCCGAGCTCTATTGTGAAGCTGACAGGAAGGTGTCATCCTTCCTTGATATTACAAGACAGGCCATCCGATGCGGCAACTTCGAACAAGCTTTACAACTCCTAAAAAGTCTCGACCTGAAGAAAGGAGACCTCACAAAGGTAAATATTGAATCGCTGGTCGACTTTTTAAGGCAGGCCCTGCGTCCTGATTCAGGAGAGGAAGCTGCCCTGAAACTGAAATTTCTTTTTATGATTCGTGGAATCATCAAAAAAAATGCTCGGCATGCACAACTGCGGGCCGGATTAAACACTCTCGCCGTCGGGCTTTTTAAGACTTGCCTAACTCATAGCCAAAATATTTCGTCTGCTCTGCGGTTAACAGGCGAAGAGTTTGTCAGGGTGTCCCGCATGACAAAGAAAAGGGAACTGGACTACTTTCAGAAACATCTATATCCATTCTTTATAGAAATCGGAGAAACGATTGCCCTGCCTTTTGAGCTGGTAAAGCCGTTATCTTCGCCGGCGCCCGCAGCAGCCAAAAGAGCTCTGAATTGGGACGAAGTATCACCCATTTCAAAAGGACATTTTGACCGAAATCAGCCCTACTCCCTGGATGGATTTAATCCTCATTCTATGGACACAAAGCAGTGTATTACATATTTCTTCCCTCTCTATAAAACACTACGGGAAAAAAGTCTTGAAGATCCGAACTTCAAGTCAGTCAAGTGGTCGTTGAAGCTAATGCAGCCAAAGAACATGGTGCCGCAAAACCTTGATGAACTTCTGCACTATATACTCACAACGGTAATGAAGCAAAAAGCACAGATAGCCGATTTCCCCCCTCCGCCGGAACTTATCAAAAAAGAGAGAGGGTGGAGCAGTGAATTTGATCAACCCGTAAGTGAGTTTACAGAAAAGGTTTTAAAACTCATCCCTTTTTCCGCTCCTGCATCCGCACCTCTGGAAAGTTCAATTCCGATCCCACAAGGCCCTTTCAACAATCCTTCTGATCTTTTTGACACCTATCTCCAATACCTTGGCATTGAAGGGAATTCCGACGCCTCTGAATTGGACAAATTGGAGCAGGAGATCAGGCCCGAGCAACCTCTCACATTGGAAAGGCTGAAACAGGAATTCACCTATCGCGAAAAAGGACCCGAGCTCCTTTATACTACCGAATTGCTAAGCCAATATTTCGAGAAGCAGAAAATTGAACTGCCATCATGCAAGTTTGCGAAGGCTCCTAAACACCTCGCCACCTGTGAACAAGAAGCTCTCAAAAACCTTAATGCAAACCTTGAGAGTTATAAAGAAAGGAAGCAGGAACAGTCGCAACATATATTAACACGCAATGCGAATCAACTCCGAACACTGCAAGGAAGCTTAAAGACCTGGATAGAGGAGCTAAAATCAGCAAAAGTGGATGCAAAGCAAACTTTGAATCAAATGTTATTCCGCTCGGACAATCCGGTCGAACAGGCCGCCATTATGGGTAAAATCAAGGCGATCGCAACCGATCACGAACTGATGCTTGCCATGCTGCAGGGTGATCTGGCACTTTTAAAGCACCGGGGCCTTCTACCGGGCAGCATCAACTGCGATAGGCTCAAAGAAACATTGCTTCACCTGTACGATTGTGAGGTGAAGATCAATCTTTCACTTGCCTGCCACAAAAAGTTATCTGAACTTATCGTTGATAAAGATAAGACAGATCCTTCACTCTGGGAAAACGAATCATCATCCCTTTATGCACTGTTATCATGCAATAGAAGGTATAATGAAAAGGAAAATCCGGAACTGCTGCTTTTTGAACTTTTCAGTTCGCTCGTCTTCCGTCAGGTCAATAACAACACACATCAGCTGCAGCTGCTTCATCAAGTACTTTCCAAACCTACAGCGATTACTCAAGCTATCACCGGTGCCGGAAAGACTGCGGTACTCTCCTTGCTGCGTGGACTAATGAAAGCCAATGGCGAAAATCTGGTTGTGCAGAAAGTCCTCCCGGGCCTATTCAACCAGACGATGCAGGTTATGAAATCACTTTTGGGCGACACCCTTAAAGTAGCGATTTATCCGCTGCGCTTCGATCTTAAGGTGCGTCTTGTTGAGTGGGAAAAGGTCGACGTGGTCCAGCCAAATGGCGAAAAGAAAGTAGAAAACAAACAGGTTTCCCTTTTCAGGAACATGTACGCCAAGATGTTAAAGTGCGTCAAGGAAAAGGGGTGCATAATCACCTATTATAAATCGATACCCCTACTGGAAGAAAAATATTTCAAACTTACACGCGAATTTTTGGCCCTGCGTAGGGAAGGAATTGACCTCGGCGAGATGGAAATCTCCCATTGGACCTATCTGAGGAAGATTTTGATTCTTCTCGAAAACCGCGCAGACGAGATGCAGGATGAGTTTGACCAACCAAACCGTCCCATCCACCGCATTCAAACACAAATGGAAAAAGCTAAAAAGCCTGCGCAATTCCTGATCGACGAATCCCTACGCCTATATCAGCTGCTTCTAGAAGAAAAAACACTGCTCCTGAAGGTTAATCTGCAAGGTGATATTACCGAAACCCAACGCCGGCTTTGTATTGAAAATGTGGCGCGAAAATGTGCAAAAAACATGGCCCATGGTTCAACAACTGAAAATGAGATAGTCGAATACCTTCTCGGAAGGGATGAAACTGTTTTGGAAAAACTGGATTCATGGACTGCCGGAGAAAAAGATATCCTTGCCCTATACAAAGACCAGTTCTGCACTTTCCTTCCGCTCACATTGGGATATGCCAGAAGCTCACGCTACATACGCAGCCAGGATGGTAAATCCATTTATCCTTGCCAGTCAGGTGAAGTGCATGAGGGTGCAAAGTTTGGAAGCATCCTTGAGGAAATAAACGTCATGATTCAGGACTACATTCAAACAGGCATCTCCGTTCCTGAACTTCAAGAATGGATTAACAATCTTCAGAAAGAAGCACAGAAAGGAAATGAATCGGCAAATCAGAGATTCCGAGAGATGTTCCCCAGCCGGTCACTCAAAGAGGTCTCTTCCTATAAAACTGATGAACTGGCTAATGAGTTGAACCGGGATATGCCAAAAGTCGTTTCTTTCTTAAAGCTGCGCCTGAATACTCTGATGATGAGCGCCACTGTTATCTCTATGGATCCGCAGAACTGCGTTTCGATGAGTAAAGTTGTTTCGGGTATTTCGGCAACATTGGGATCCACTGACTCCTACCACAGCCAGTTTACCGTTGACCAACAAGCAGCAGCAGACATTCAATCAGAAATGATTTTCCGCTTAATGAAAAGGACTAGAGATCAAAAAGAGCTGATTGTATATGATCCGCAACACCCTGAAGACATGATTCAGGAGGCACAGCGCCAGGCTGATATTTGTGCCATCATCGACGGTTCCGCAGCTTTCAAAGAGCGCAATCCTCAAAGAGTTGCCGCCAATTTGCAGAGTGCAAACCAAAACTTAAAACAGGTAGGATTCTATAATGAATCAGGTGCCCTTAGCTCTGTTGGAGAGACCGCTGCCAATATCGATCAGAGGGGTTTCTACTTCTCACAAGCTTTTACCCGAGGTGCCGATATCGCTTTAAAGAGCGATGGAACCGCTATTCTCACTGTCAATGATCAAGGAACCATTGAAGACCTCAACCAGCAGGATGGTCGCCTCCGTCAGTCGGGACAATCCCTTGTTGTGGCCCGTTCCAGATTTTCTCCTGAAATGCGCACCGTTGAAGAGCTGATCCGGGTTAAATCAGCCTTTGGAGCTAGAAAACAGGCTGAAGACCTCTTCCGTGCTAAGAAACAGGAGCTTTATAACGTCGTACGTAAAGAGGCGCGCAAAGAGCTTCTCGGATGTGAGGATCTCAACCAATGCCTCGACAAAATCATCGATCTACAGCAGTTTTTTATCACACCTGCCGCATCCACCTATGATGAAGAAGGATCCTACTTTGCAAAAAATTGCCAGATCCGCCGATGCAACCGGCAACCGCAAGAAGTGCTTGAGAACATTCGTCGCGAGCTTGGTGAAATTTGTCAAAAGTTGGAACTGCCTATTGCCGTAACAGAGCTCAGCCGGATTGTTTACTCTCCGGAGATTTTAAGAAAGATGCCGGAAAAGGTTTTCGCTCCAGGTGATGCTGTGGAAACAGAACTTGAACTTGAAGTGGAAGAGGAGTTGGAAGTTGAGGCAGAGATAGAAATGGAGCATGAAGAAGAACTCCAGTTTGAAATTGAAGAGGAGAGGGAGCTAGAGGTGCAGTCCGGCTTCGATGTCCCTTATTACTTGCCGCGCCTCAAAAATGAAGCGGCCTATCAGGTCAGTGGAAAAATCCACCCGGCCTATGATGCCAGGCTCGGATTCACCGATTCCTTCCTTCCGCTCTCCAGGATAGACCCTCTCTATAAAAGAAAACCATTCGATGATAAGATGTATCGGGTAAGTACAGTGTTTGTTGAGTTCGACATAAAAAATAATTATAGAATTTCGAATATTTTTATCGGCGATCTACTTGATAAGATTCAAGGCAAGATAGCTGCCGGTTTCTTTTATGATATCCACACGCGGAAGCCAATCAAAGATACATATAATCTGGCGACGAATCGGGTTATTAACAGTGATGAATTCAATATGCTGCTTTCCCAAATCAGGTTTCTCGATGGCCAAATCGACGGCTATTCAGATGTGGAACTTAAAAGCCTCCGGGAATGGTTACTTCAGAATGGTGTTGCCTCAATGCGCAAACATTTTGAACAGGATGTGATGCGCAATCGCGGGGATCTTCAGGAGAAATACCGCTTCAGCCAGCTCTGGTCACTCTTTGAAGGCCTCAAGTAGGTGGTGCAGTCGCTTTTAAGTGCGGTGGCTTGCCACTGCACTCAAAACGCCAGAAGGCGGTACAGATCACCGCACCCCAAGGTTTCACAAGCAAATTACTGCTGCAACCGCACTAGAACCCAAGTCTGGTTGGAACCATCGGAGAAATGGACCTGAACAGGAACAACAACTTGGGTAAAGTTAAAGAGTCCGGCGGCCATGATCGGTGAGTTAATATTGTCCGACACCTTCCACAAAGCCAGCTGACTATTTTGATCCACAACTCCATCTAATTGATGAACCTGATTATTAGGTAAGCGTTCACGGGGTGGGGGTGGGTAGTCGTTGCCCGCCCGCTGCGCGATGCGGCAACGACTACCCACCCCCACCCCGTGACGAATGGATAGACAATGATCTTAAAGAAGTAGTGGAATTGGAATTTCGCGACCTGTCTTATGTGCTTGAAAACACTTCACAATGTAATCTAATGCATTTTGCGCTTGCTTTTTCATCGTCATGACAACTGTCAACATCCGCTGAACGAAAATTTTTCCCGACTCCGATTGGTTGCCAAATGAGATTTTACGCCATAACACACCGTGTCTTAGGTCCCTTTCACCTAAATTATTAGTAGGCTCAACGCCCTCGTATTTGAGAAATATCCACATGTTAGAAAAATCTTTCAGTATGTTACTACACGTGTTTCGAGTCTTCGATGTTACGTTCGCTGCTGACGCTCCAATCCCCAATAAAACCTCTAAGCCCGTTACATGATGGCTTTCAACCTTCTCCCTCATCTCGGTCAGTTCCAAGTGAAATCCGAATATTGAGGTAGCTCAGAAGGTTGACAACCTTACGTTTGGGTGCGTGAAACTCTGCTGATAAAATAGCGATAAAGCCCATCAAGCGAGGTCCAAATGCTCCGACAGCCTCCGGGGGGACATTTGCCTTAACATGTTTTCCGCAACGACCGCAACGACATGTGTGGATGTTGTATTGGTAAACGTCTGGCTTGATTTCTGGTAATTCAGTCACCTGTCTGATTTCTGTCCTAATGGAAGTATCATCGAAGGCATTTTCTCCGCAACTTGTACATGCTTCAGGTGTGATGTCGATCACCTTGGTTACCTCTTCAGGCGGTGTCAATTTCCTTGTATTTCTACGATGACCAGGTTGTCCACCTCGTTTTTTTCCAGTAGGCTTTTTCTTTTTCGTTTTCCGATTGGGATCTTGAGATGGAGGGAAGGGGTTTGCCTAAAGAGAATAAGAAGCAGCAAAACATGCTCCGGACTCAGCGTCGGGAAGGTGTGCTCAACAAGTTGCATCTTATACATCAAAAAGCAAGAGCGGATAAGAAAATGAAGTTCACCACTCTTATGCATCACATTTATAATATCGATACGCTGAGATGGTCCTATCTTGAATTAAAGAGAAAGGCTGCTCCAGGTGTCGATAAAGTTACTTGGGAGGATTACGGGAAAGATCTAGAAGAGAATCTCGTGAACCTTTCTGAGAGAGTTAAAAGTGGGGCATACAGGGCAAGACCGGTAAAAAGATCGTATATAGAGAAAGCTGATGGTAAATTAAGACCACTGGGGGTAACTGTTTTGGAAGATAAAATCGTCCAGAGAGCTACTGTAGCGGTACTCAATACAATCTATGAAGCGGACTTTCAAGGATTCTCATATGGATTTCGACCGGGACGCGGCCAACATCAAGCGTTGGATGCGCTCTATATCGGACTCGAGAAGAAAAAGGTGAACTATGTTTATGATGCAGACATTCGAGATTTTTTCAATAAGATCAATCGAGGATGGCTGATAAAATTTATCAAACATCGAATTGCGGATAAACGTGTTCTGCGACTCATCCAGAAATGGATGAATGCAGGCATTTTAGATGAGGGGAAGATCATATATAGTGAAGACGGGGTAGTTCAAGGCTCATCAGCCTCACCGCTACTCGCAAATGTGTTTTTGCATTATGTATATGATCTATGGGTACGACAATGGAGAAAACAGGAAGCGCGCGGGGATGTAATCGTCGTACGCTTTGCTGATGACACCGTTGTTGGATTTCAATATGAATCTGATGCCAAGAAGTTTCAAGAAGAACTTAAGGAAAGGCTCCTAAATATGCCAAAGATGGATGCATTCGCTTAGACGAAGAAGCCAGAAAACGCGTATGACGTGGGTTAAGATGATGAAATTAATAGATCGATGGCTACCACAACCGCAAATATGTCATAAATATCCGAACGAACGATTTGGTGTCATCATCTGAAGGAAGAGCCGTATGCACTAACAGTGCACGTACGGATCCGTGCGGGGGGTGGAGGCAACTTGCATTCCTATCGCAACTTCTTGATCCTTTATTCATAAACGGCTGATGTTCATAGACGGCAGTTGAATAAATTTACATTATGATGCTACAATGGGTGTAAAAACTTAGCCAAATAACGAATGACTGATCAAATCATCCAGACAACACCTATTTTGACCGGTTATAGCATAAGGCTTTCACCGGCTCGCTCCTTACATTTTGATTGCACGGAAGAGATTTCACTGTCGCCTGCTCTTACCGTTATCCGGCAGGCATTTGACCAAGATTGGAGAATCGGCTGGTTCCGCCTGGCAGCCGATAAGCCGCAGATTGATAGCGAACCCACTCTCCGATTCTGGCAAGAAATAGCCTCCCATTATTTGACAGCTCTCTGTCACCTGCCGACAGAGGCAGCATTCACTTCACTAGCACTTCCTGAACCCGATCGCCTGGAGGAATGGGCCTTGCGTGCACCGCCGATGATCGGAGGGGAATACCTCTCAGTGGAGAATCTGCTCAATCTTTGGAAGGAGATGAATGCATGGACAGCCGCCACCGCTACAGAAGAGGGAGGGATCGATCCTTTCTTGACCAAATGGGCTCCACAGTGGCATCAGGTTGGCCGCGTCTGTTTTCATTTAGCAGAAAATAAAAAGGATCCTGAACGTCCCTTTGCTTTTCTTGCCACCTACTCGACAGGATTCGGAGCCGGCGGAAAATTAAGGCATCTCCCATTAAAAGAAGCCCTTGAGCAATATTCCGGAACAAATAACCGCCAAGCCTTAATCAAGCTGCTTACGCCGGTACACAACGCATCCCAAGCATGCCCCTGGATCCACGACCTCCTTTCATCAGCAGAACTGTATCAACCCCTTGCCTGGACATCAAACAAAGCCTACAAATTTCTCTGTTCGATACCCCAGCTGGAAGAAAGCGGATTATCGGTACGCATTCCGAATTGGTGGAAACGCCGTCCCCGCCCGCAGGTATCTGTCACTATTGGCTCATCGCTGCAGCCCACCTTGGGAGTCAATGCCATGCTTGATTTTAATGTGAGGATGGCCCTTGGTGATGATCAATTATCGGAAGAAGAACTATCAGAACTCCTGTCAAGTGATCAGAAGCTGGCTTATTTACGTGGGCAATGGATCGAGGTTGACCGGGAAAAGCTTCAAGAAGCATTAGATCACTGGAAAAAAGTTCAGAGGCATTGTAAAAACGGACAAATTTCCTTTATAGAGGGAATGCGTCTGCTCGCAGGTGCTCCGGCGGAACTTGAAGAAAATAGCGAAATCGAGACGCAGTCTCACTGGGTCAAGATTACTTCCGGAGAAGGTCTAACAGCAATATTGCGTCATTTGCGAGATCCGTCACTGATTCGATCTGATAACTTAAATAATCCTATGGTTACCTTAAGACCCTACCAACACGAGGGGGTTAGCTGGCTTTCATTGCTTTCAGGACTTGGATTGGGTGCTTGTTTGGCAGACGATATGGGACTTGGAAAGACGATACAAGTTCTCTCTTTACTTCTTCTACAGCAACAACAATCCCTGAACAGCCCTCGACAACCATCTTTGTTAATTGTACCTGCATCGCTTTTAGGCAACTGGCAACGTGAAGCAGAGCGATTTACTCCCTCACTAAAGCTTTTTTTACTCCATCCTTCGGAAACAAAAAATTCCACCCTTTCGCAAATTGAACAAAATCCTTGCGGCTACTTTGATTCTTTTGATCTCGTAGTGACGACATACTCGATGGCAGTTAAGTTCGGATGGCTATCACAGGTATCCTGGAACCTGCTTATTCTCGACGAGGCACAAGCCATCAAAAATGGGGGCACAAAACAGACCAAGTCTGTTAAAGCAATCAATTCGCGTTCGCGAATTGCCCTAACCGGAACCCCTATTGAGAATCGCCTTTCGGACTTGTGGTCCCTCTTCGACTTTTTAAATCCTGGACTTTTAGGGTCCGCAATGCGTTTTAAACAATATATTAACTCCCTGCAAAACCATCCTGGGCAATTTGAATCGCTTCGGAAATTGACCGGTCCCTATATTCTCAGAAGAATGAAAAGTGATCCCAAGATTATCTCGGACCTTCCGGAAAAAATCGAAACTCCTACCTACTGCTCATTAAGTAAACAACAGATCCAATACTACCAATCAGCTGTTGACAATCTCCGTCACTCCCTGGAAACGATAGAACCAATAAATCGTCGAGGGACAGTTCTGGCAACCCTAATGCAGCTCAAGCAGATTTGCAATCATCCGTCGCACTATAATGACGAGGGCACTTATCATCCTTCGCATAGCGGCAAGTTTGAGCGGCTGAAAGAAATTTGCGAGGAACTTGCTTCGCGCCAGGAAAAAGTCTTAATCTTCACTCAGTTTAGTGAAATCATTGCCCCTTTGGAAGAGTTTCTCAGTCAAATATTTGGCAGAAGAGGACTGATGCTCCATGGGGGCACACCAATCAAAAAACGTAAGGAATTGGTTGAGGTATTTCAAAGCAGTAACGGTCCTCCCTTTTTTGTTCTCTCACTGAAAGCCGGGGGGACAGGGCTAACCTTGACTGAAGCATCGCACGTGATCCACTTTGACCGTTGGTGGAATCCTGCTGTAGAAAATCAGGCTACAGACAGAGCCTTTCGCATTGGGCAAAAAAAGAATGTTCAAGTCCATAAATTTATCACGCTAGGAACAGTGGAAGAGCATATTGATGCCATCATCAACTCCAAAAAGAAATTGGCTAATGAAATTCTTACAACGACCGATGAAGTAAGAATCACGGAACTGCCGGATGATGAGCTTTTGAGTTTATTAACGCTCAATATTGATAAAGTAACAGCAAACTAAATAGAGGATTACTTATGGGTGGTATGTGGGGTGAATATGTGCCGGTGGCCGTCAGACGCGCCAAAGCAATGAAAGAAATGGAAAAACTTCAAAAAAAAGGTCAGAATAGCGAACCGGTAAAGATTGATGGAACCAAGATTGCTAAAAAATTCTGGGGAATGAAGTGGTGTAATCATATCGAATCCTTTGCCGATTACAGCAACAGGCTTCCACGAGGACGCACCTATGCGAGAAATGGCAGCATTTGCCACCTCAGCATCCAGAAAGGTTCTTTCGAGGCTATCGTTAGCGGAAGCTCACTCTATAAAGTTTCGGTCAATATCATTACATTAGCTCAAAACAAGTGGGAAGCTATCAAGAAGCGCTGCAGCGGTCAAATTGGATCGATTTTAGAGCTCTTGCAAGGGAAAATATCTGATCATGTGATGACTGTTGTTTCTGATCACAAAGAGGGCCTCTTTCCGGGAGTAAAAGAAATTAACTTTAAATGTAGCTGCCCCGATTGGGCAGGCATGTGCAAACATGTAGCGGCAGTCCTTTATGGGGTTGGAAACCGTTTGGACACACGTCCTGAGCTACTTTTTCTGTTGCGCGGGGTCGACCCGAGTGAATTAGTTAGCACAAAACTAAGCGTTGAAACCCTAGTGACTGCAGATCGAATAGATGATGGTGAGCTTGGAGATATCTTTGGCATCGATCTTGATACAGTGCCGGAAACAAAGCCTTCCCGAAAAAATGTCCAAAAGAAAACAACTGTAAAGGAAAAAGTCAAAGCAACGGGAAAAGTCAATAAAGTCCAAAAAAGACCAAAAAAAGCGTTGGATTTTGACAAACTAACGGGAAAAAAACTCCAGGCTATTCGCAAAGAGATGAATTTATCAGTGGATAAATTTGCCAGTGTATTAGGGATGACACCCGCTACAATCCAGCGCTGGGAAGACAGCTGGGGGGTACTTAAACTGCAATTTCGCTCAAGAAATGCTCTGAAAGATTTGTTAAATTAAATGTAACAAAAGAACTCATTGACATTAATTGAGTGCTTTTGTTACATTTCGGATATGAGAACATCGAAATTTTTGCCGCAGCTAAAGAGGCTTTTTGCAAAACCTGTTTTTACAGCCGAAGAGGCGCGAGCTCAAGCCATCCCTGCACGCATGCTCTCCCATTTCTGTCATCAGGGAATGATTGAGCGGATGGGACGCGGCGTCTATCGGACGGTCAGTGCTGAGACAAATTTGGATTTTTCTATTGAAGACTTCGTTCTAACGGCATTGACAATTCCTAAAGGAGTGGTGTGTTTGATTTCAGCACTTTGCCTGTATGAACTAACCGACCAGCTAATGCGGGAATATTGGATTGCCATTCCGAATCAACAGAAAAAGCCCATAAGAAATCTTGTCCGTATTGTAAGAATGAGAAATATTTCTTTGGGGCAAACTAAAATGAAAATTGGCGAGTTTGAAATCTCAGTATTCGACAGAGAAAGGACGGTCGTCGATGCCTTCCGTTTTTTAAGCGACGAAATTGCCATAAAAGCACTGCAAGCCTATATTAGGTCTCCCACACAAAAGGCCGATCTAGTAAAGTTATCACAATATGCAAAACAATTACGGGTTAATATCACCCCTTATATGATGGCTTTAACGACATGACTTCCATAGAACAATCGATTAAAAAACGTCTCCAGATCATATCAAGAGAAAAGAATCTCTCTCCAGCTGTTGTCTGGCAAAATCTCATCACCGACCGCTTTCTTGTTCGCTTATGCCGGTCAAAATACCGCTTAAACTTTATCCTGAAAGGGGGGACGCTCCTGGCTAGGCAGCTCAATATAGGACGGGAGACAAGAGACTTGGATTTTTCTGTTGAAAGCCTTCACAAAGATGTTGAAACACTTACTCAGGCAATGAAGGAGATCATCAGCATTCCTGTCGATGACGGTTTTGAATTTAAAAATGTAAAAGTGGAAAGCTTAAGTCAATTCCATATGCAATATCCTGGGGCGCAAATCCGCCTCGAAGCTTCTTTTGGCAATACCCAATTTTCCCTTTTTATCGACCTGGGATTTGGAGATCGTGTAGAACCGATGGAAACAAGTGTTCAATTGCTATCCAATTCTAAAGGTCCCTTGTTTGAAACAGAAATCCCTCTAGCATGCTATCCGATGGAATATGTATTTGCCGAGAAGTTAGAAACAATGATCTTTCGACATGCTGATAATACTCGCATGAAGGACTTTCATGATCTCTGGACAATGGTGACTCATCCAGGTGTTTTGGATAAGGAGAAGACCCGTTCCACTATGGATATTGTCTTTGCCCATCGGAATACGTCTTATCAGCTGCCGATCTCGTTTGATCCAAGTACGCTGGCTGCTTTGCAGATAAATTGGCAAAGGTACCGGCCAAGCCTGTCCAATCCCGGACAGCTTCCAAAAAATGTCTCTGAAGTCATCGACGCTATCAATCAATGGATTAATTAATGATATGTTAAGACAAGGATTCGCCAAGTCACTCTTTTACGAACGGGAACAAAAATCACCGTGGCTTTATAAGTCCAAAAAAGAAAGCCCTTGGCCATTTTTAAATGAACTTTTAAATCAGGGCACCATTACGTATTTGGACTTGTCGCTGGCACATCAGCTTCTCAAGCAGGAAAAGCAGGCTTCTCAACACCTAGCCGTTTTTATTTGTCATTTGTTTCTGGCAGCAAAGAAGGGCCACTTGTGCGTTAAGATTGGATCTGATTCAATGCAACCTGATATTGCTTCCATTTGGGAATCGGAAGAAAACTGCCTTTCAGACCAGACTAAAAGTGCAATCAATCAATTTATCATTGATGGATCAAGGAACATTCCACCCACACTTTGTTCACTGGATACTCCTTCGAATAAACCCTTATGCGTCCATCGAGATCTCTTTTATTTGCAGCGCCACTGGATTTTAGAATCGCAGTTGCTAGAAAATCTCAAGGCCCATTTGGCCATGCCGTCTGAATTATGTTTTGATAAAAAAAACATTCAAGCTGCTGTATCAGCTATGACTCAAAAAGGAGAACTGCTTGCAGAACAGGCTGAAGCCATCATGAAGTGCATGGGATCATCACTGACCTTAATCACAGGCGGACCAGGGACTGGAAAGACCTATACAGCCGGCCAGCTCATCAAGGTTTTATGGAATGGACTTACACCGGAGCAAAGGACAAACTGTCAAATCGTGCTTGCTGCACCTACCGGCAAAGCTGCTGCCAACTTACAAAAGAGTTTAGGACAGGCCGTTGCTCTGCTGGAAGACCTTCCTAAGCTGCAGGCCAAAACACTTCATTTGCTCCTGGGAATAAAATCGGCCGACTCCACCCTAAAGAGTTTCCTTATCCCCTTATCAGCAGATATCGTTGTCATTGATGAGAGTTCGATGATTGATGTGAAGATGATGGGCTATCTGCTGCAAGCCCTGAAGCCGGGATCACGCCTCATTTTATTGGGTGATCAATACCAGCTCCCTTCAGTTGAGGCAGGAAGCATATTTTATGATCTGATTCAATTGGCAAAGACGAATAAGCTCATATCATATGCTGAGCTTAAAACCTGTTTGCGGACCGATCTTCAATCCATTCTAAAGCTGGCACGACATGTCAACCAAGGCGATGTAAACGATGCGTTGACATGTTTGGATCTGCCTGGAATAAAAAAATTTGAATTAGATAATAATTCACAAAAGTCTTTTGTCGATAATATGAAAGATGCCTTTCCTTCTTTTAAGCAGCAGGAGTTGGATCCTTCAGAAATTCTTAATTCATTCAATCAAATCAGAATATTGTCACCACTGCGTAAAGGAAACTTTGGAATTGAAATTCTTAATCATCAAATCCTTCAACAGATCGTGAAGCATGCACCAACTAGTGGCTGGATGGCCATTCCCATTATGGTGGTGACGAACGATTATAAAATGGACTTGTTCAATGGTGAGACTGGGGTTTTGATGCGCAAGCTTCCTCTTAAAGGCCCCTGTTTAGAGGATTATGCGCTTTTCCCTGCCCGCAACCCTAGCGAACAGCCGCGTCGCCTCTCATCGCTCATTCTCCCAAAATTTGAACATGCATATTGTTTGTCGGTTCATAAGAGCCAGGGTAGCGAATTTGATAAAGTCGTTTTGGTGATGACGGAAGGATCAGAAGTGTTAGGGCGCGAAATGCTCTACACGGCTATCACAAGAGCCCGTCACAGCATCGATATTCATGCAAACGACCAGGTTCTTATTAAAACCATCCAGCAGCAAGGGAGACGCCACTCAGGCATTCAAGCTCGCATTGGAGACATCCAATGATAAATTGCACCGTTCATCAACTCTCACCTGCCTATTTATAACACATTGAATTTAAACAATTATAATTTTATAATCGTATTTCTTAAATCTATGTTCTTTTTGGTTAGGATTTTGGTAGGACAAAAAACATCAGATGGTATGCTTTGCGGCAAATGAATAGCCGAGGCTATTCTCGAAGAGCAAATCGGACCAAATAATGCCTTGTAATCAACTGGAACTCAAACTGAAAAGGTGAATATAGCCATAAGCCTAAATAGCTCAGTTGGTAGAGCAACGCATTCGTAACGCGTAGGTCGTCGGTTCGACTCCGGCTTTAGGCAATCCTTTCCTATAGCTGTGAGCGGGATTAAGCTTGAATAAATACTTTAATCAAGCTAAATTTATCGCTCGCGGTGCAATGACGGTGCAGTAAAAATAAATTTTACCAACACGGCCAGCCGCTTAAACCAAAACATCATCAGAGGTTTAAGATGGCGTCTATCTGCTTAAACGATTACGGCAAGGGGATATTCAAGAACCATTTACTGCAAGAGACGTTTATTACGCAAAACATTGGACAGGGCTAGCTAATGCAGAACAAGTAGAGGAGGTTCTTTCTTTTCTCATCGAAAAGCACTACTTAATCTGTGAGGTTTTAAGGACAGGGGGCCGATCCACAACGAAATATTGGGTGCACCCGGACGTTTTTGAAAAAGATGCTTAGGAATGAGGTCCAAAAGGTTCAAAAGTAACTTCTGGACCTTTTGGACCTTATACATCCTGACGAGGAGATGAAAAAACATGACGAAATTTGACGGTTTATCGCTTAAACAAATAAGAGCTCTTCCTGTTTTCTGCAAAGAAGTAAATGTTGAAAAGGCTTGCGCAGAAGTTGGAATCAGCAAGCAGACATTTTATCAATGGATGCAACGAAGATTGAATATGAATAAAAAATTTACCAATAACATCGCATGGAAACATGGTGTTTCTAGCATTGCTCTTAAGAAAATCTATCTCTTTAAAAAACTTTATTCTGGCAGCATTCGTACTCAAGAACTCATCCGTCTTTCTTTATTAGCCGGCATGATACAGCCAGAAGATTATGCTGAATATCAGAAGTTTGAAAGAGAGTATGGAGTTAAATAGCTTTTTCTTTAAACATTTACACTCTTGCTTCTGATATAGCAAATGCTATATATTTTTCCTTGATACAATCGACGGAGGGAGTGTTCCTTTATGAATAACAGCAGTAATGATGATTTACCCAAAAAAATCAAAACCCTCAGGCAAAAACTTGGACTTAGCCAAGAAGAACTCGCACAAAAACTAGGCGTCAGCTTTACAAGCGTAAATCGGTGGGAAAATGGACAAACTAAACCCTCTAAGTTGGCAAAAAAACAGATAGATCTCTTGTGCAGGAAATCAGAAAAATTAAAGGACCTTGTAGGAGCGACTCATGGCAATTAAAAAATCTGAACTCTATAGCTCTCTATGGAAAAGTTGCGATCAACTGCGCGGCGGTATGGACGCATCGCAATATAAAGACTATGTATTAGTCTTGCTGTTCGTCAAATACGTCTCTGACAGATATGCAGGTCAAAAAGACGCTCTAATTGAGGTCCCAGTAGGTGGTAGTTTTTCTGACATGGTTGCACTCAAAGGCGATAAAGAAATTGGAGACAGGCTAAACAAAATTATCGGCAAACTCGCTGAAGCTAATGAGTTAAAGGGGGTAATTGACGTAGCTGACTTCAATGATGCCGATAAACTTGGTAAAGGAAAGGAGATGGTAGATCGTCTTTCCGATCTCATAGCTACCTTCAATACGCCAGACTTAGACTTTCGCAATAACCGTTCCGATGGTGATGACATTTTAGGGGACGCTTATGAATACTTAATGCGTCACTTTGCAACCGAGTCAGGCAAAAGCAAGGGGCAATTTTATACTCCTGCGGAAGTATCGCGCATCATGGCCAAGGTGATCGGAGTTAATACAGCAAAAAGTGCTGACCAAACGATCTATGATCCTACTTGTGGGTCAGGCTCTCTGCTTCTAAAGGCTCATGATGAGGCTCGCTCGAATACCGGATTAAATCTTGCCCTCTATGGTCAGGAAAATGACAATGCGACTGCTGCGCTTGCAAAAATGAACATGATTCTACACCACTGTCCAACAGCGGAAATCTGGAAAGATAACGTTTTATCAAGCCCTCATTTTAAGCAACCACATGTATCTTTCTCGCTACATTAATCAAAATAAGAGTGAATACTATCGGTTGCTTCAGACGGTACGCGACCAGCAGGAATGGGAAGCCTGGGTACTCTATATTCTTAAAGGAATCGAACAAACGTCGCGCCAAACCACACGTCTGATACAGGGCATGAGAGACCTTATGCAGAATTATAAACACAAGATGCGCGAAGAGTTACCCAAAATCTATAGTCAAGATCTATTAAATAATCTTTTTCGACATCCTTATACTAAAATTGAGTTCGTGATGAAAGAGCTGCAAGTAACCCGCAATACAGCAATGAAATATCTGGATGAACTTGTACGAATTGGCCTGCTTTCCAAGCATAAAAAATGGAAGGAAAATTATTATATGAATGATGCGTTATATAATCTTTTGCTCGATGTGGGGTCAGAAAATAAGGATGTCTCATGAGCAAGAATATTCAAAATTTGGGCATGACAGACTCATCATGCACAAGAAATGTCGATTTATTGTGCATGATGAGTGTCTCATGCACACAAAATCAGCATTTCTTGTGCATGAGACATTCATCATGTATACGAAATGCCAATTTTCTATACATGACACGTTCATCATGCACACGATTTCAGGATTTTTTGCGCAGACCCCATGCAGTATTTCTTAAAAATAGCCCTTCTTTGGGAAAATTATTCAATTACCTAATAATTAGAGTTTTAGGAAAACTATGCTAATAATTGCAGAGGATCTAACAAGAAAAATAGACAATGGCGAGGCTGGGAGTCTCGAAGCACCTACTGGCTATAAGTTGACTGAGTTAGGACTTATACCAGAAGATTGGGAAATCAAAAAACTTCAAGAAAATATCAAGCTTTTATCTGGCCAACATGTTTTAGCTCAAGATTGCCATGGGAAGGAAACTGGAATACCTTATATCACCGGCCCTGCCGACTTTCCAAATGGCTATATTAAACACACTAAATTCACTAACAAACCCACAACGATTTGTCATTCAAATGATATTCTGATAACAGTCAAGGGCTCGGGCGCTGGTACCATGGTTCTTGCGAATGGCGAATACTGCATCAGTCGTCAGTTAATGGCTATTCGCACCTCTACTTGGAATAACAATTATGTCTATTACTCCTTACTTTTTGACATGTCGTTGTTAGAATCTGCGGCTACTGGATTAATTCCAGGATTGTCTCGTAGTGATATATTAGAAAAACAAATATTAATCCCCCCCCCTTGATCAGCAACAAGCCATTGCAGCCTCCCTTAGCGACATCGATTCACTAATCACTAACCTCGATCAGCTTATTGCCAAGAAGCGCGATATCAAGCAGGCCGCAATGCAGCAGCTACTTACCGGCACGCAACGCCTCCCTGGATTTAGCGATGAGTGGAAGAAGAATTGTATAGGAGATATATTTCAGTTTTTGAGCACTGCGAATAATCCAAGAAGTGACCTTTCCGAACATGGTGACATTGGATATTTACACTATGGAGATATTCATGGAGGCACATCGCCGTTTTTAGATTGTTCCAAAAAAACAATGCCTTACATTGAGCTGCAAAAGATAAAAAACCTACCCTTTCTAGAAGAGGGAGATCTTGTAATAGCAGATGCGTCTGAAGATTATGAAGGGATCGGGAAAAGCGTTGAGATTTTAAACATCAACAATAAAAAAATAGTAGCAGGTTTACACACTTTTCTGCTGCGTGGGAATAAAAGTATCGTTGCAGATGGGTTTAAAGGATATATTCAATTTATACCTTCTCTTCGCACGGACATAGTTAGGCTTGCTACCGGTATCTCGGTCTATGGGATTTCAGAAAACAATCATTTTGCAATTGCTGAAGAAGTAACCGTCAAAGGAAATGACCCTAAAGCATATACAAAGCGACCCGATATCGTTATATACGTCAACGGCATAGCCTTAGGTGTTATTGAGCTTAAACGATCTACCGTGTCAGTTTCTGAAGGAATCCGTCAAAACTTAGATAATCAAAAATCGATCTTTATTCAGCATTTTTTCTCGACGATGCAGTTGATAATGGCCGGGAATGATACTGAAGGTCTCCGCTATGGTACCATTGAAACACCAGAAAAATATTACTTAACCTGGAAAGAGGAAAGTCCCACAAAGAATGCTCTCGATCGTCATCTTATCCAAGTATGCAACAAAGTGCGATTCCTAGAGCTCATTCACGACTACATCGTCTTTGATGCCTGCATTAAAAAAGTGTGCCGACCTAATCAGTATTTTGGAATCCGTGCAACGCAGGATTATCTAAAACGCCGTGAAGGAGGCATTATTTGGCACACCCAGGGTTCAGGCAAAAGCTTGACGATGGTATGGCTGGCAAAGTGGATACGTGAAAACCTACCGGATGCCAGGGTTCTTATCATCACAGACCGCACTGATTTAGACGATCAAATCGAAAAAACCTTTAAAGGGGTCAAAGAGGAAATTTATCGTACAAAGAGCGGCGTTGATCTACTTTCGATTTTGAATGACACGACCCCTTGGCTTGTTTGCTCATTGATCCATAAATTCGGCGGAAAGGATGAGGATGAAAAAGGTACAGACATCAAGAGTTATATTGATGAAATAAAAAAGGCTCTACCTTCCAATTTTGTGGCAAAGGGTGACTTTTATGTATTTGTTGACGAGTGCCACCGTACCCAATCAGGCGACTTGCATAATGCCATGAAAGCTCTTTTACCGGAGGCCATCTTTCTCGGATTTACTGGAACTCCACTACTTGAAAAAGTTCGCAACGAAGTGAAACTGGCTAGCGGGGACTACATTGATCTCAAAATGTATGAGCCTGCTATGCGTCACCTCATCGATGCTTATATACGTGCAGAAGAGAGTGAGAAAATCTCCGCTTTCGATGACATGTCGTTAATCCAACTAATAGTTGAGCGTGGCCCTGAGGCGGTAAATTCACTCCCAAAAAGTCTGCAAAAGAAAGAAGCCGTTGAATGGATTCAATCGCATCGCCTGGATGGTGTCATCGTTCATGAACGTAATGGAGCTATTCATCTACGCTCACGACCAAGTCATTGCATTTGGAATATTAAAGCACATGAATTCGCATTAGCACCCTCTGAAGGTAAAATTGATCCTCTTGTGAGAGTCATTGGAGAGAATAAACCAGGTCAATGTATATGGGCATTCATTAATGGTATCGATAATACTAAAGACGAGGCTTTAGAAGCAGCGAAACGAATTTCTACAGCGGCGAAGGGAGAGCAAGTTTTATCCATGCCTAACGATACGATTTGGTGGCCTATAGATTTTCTTTTGTGCATTATTCTAAAAACCTCTGCTGATACACCCATCATCACATGGACTGTAAAATTTCTGAAATATCTTCTAACTCTTGCTAAACAGAAAACAGATTCACCTCAGGTGATCATTTTCTTGCATAGTCAAGGGGCCATTTTTATCGAACATGCTATAGAATTACTCACTCCGAACGAACGAAAACAGCTCCGCATTTTTACATTTGACGGAGGATCTTTCATTCCACCCGGAAAATGTCATCCTGACTCTCACAACTATGCTAGCGCTGCTGATTTTGTGTGTCGTTTTAGTTCCCCAAATCTTCAGTTATTAGCCCTAGAACGTTACTACGGCTATAAAGAAGGATTAAATGACGAAAAAATAATAGCTCGATTGGCATTCAAAGATGCTATTTTCCATCTAGATTCCAATAATCTGAAAGTGATGGAACATTATATTAAGCAACGTACAACACATTACGAAAATGAATTTTCTAAAATTAGCAATCTGACAATTTTAGATCCTGATCCAGACTCTAAATTCAAGCATAGATTAGACAGCGAGTGTTATCAAAAAGTGATTCAACAAGTCATAAAAAAATATCAAAAAGCGATCCCTTAATGGATATCACCAATCATATAGCTACATTTTCTAAAAGGATTGTTCTTGTTGTCATTGTGTTGATAACAAGCTCTTGTCCTGCTTGTTGTGAAGAAAGTCAATTTGACACATATGAAGGGCTCACTGAAACACAATACAAAAACCATATCAAGGAATTTCAAAGAGCTTTTGGAAAGCAAATAGAAAGCGAATTCAATCTAAAGTGGGTAGAGGGTGGTTTTGTACATAATTTTTCTAACGATCAACCCGAGTTCTATGCTTATCGTCGAGCGACACTTGAGGAGGCGAGAACTCTTGTATTAGTTCTAATACACAAACTTTCCCTAGCAATTAGGGAAGATCCAATAATGCTTTCCTATCTTAACAAATTGTCTTTAACTCCTGATACCATGGGAGTGAATATTCAATTTGCCTATTTACACAATTGGAGTTATGACGATGGTAGCATCGATAGCGTTTACTCCTATCACTCCAAGGAAGATACAAATAGTGTTAAAAAATTATATTTTCAATATACCTCAACAGACCCATTTGGCGACTTTTCAACTCATGATAATTCGGTCTATACTCGCATTGAAGAGTCTTTTGAAGATGCTACCAAACTTCACGCTGCAACAGCCATCACAAATCCGGCTATTCACCAGACTGCGGGTTTTGAAGATGAACTAATTCAAATTCTAGCTTCTTTTGAAACAGAGATGAAAAAAAAATATGGCTTGCGCTTTCGTTCCAGCGGATGGATGGTAGCTGGAAAACCTACACCCAACATCTTGGAAATTCGAACTAAATGCACATACCTTCATTCCGTCGACAACCGAGAAGCCAGAGAACTCATTTTGCTAATAGCTGAAGATTTACTTAATACTCTCAACGATAGTGAAGCACTTAGACCCTATCTAGAGGAATATCCATTTCCAGCACGCCGATTGAAGTTGCGTATGCTTTTTAGAAAAGAAAAATATTTTGTTGGAGACGTGCCTTACTACGATGAAAGCATGGAGAGCGTTGTACTTAGTGATGATATCATTACCTATTATCATCACATTCCAGATGCTAAAGATTCCAATATGCACGATAGAGTCGTCTATGCACAAGAATCTTACCAAGAAGCTCAAAAGACCTTTGAAAACACACCTCCACCAACTCTATTTAAGAAAGCTACTAAAGGAATAAAAAACTTCATCTCTAGTACCATTCATTTTTTGGACTTGGCAGTTATTGTGTTTTTCATGTTCTTATTGCTTATGGTAACCACAGGAGGTTGGCTATTAATAATCCCTGTTATCATATTTTTTATTTTACGTCGACGACGCACTCCCTCACAAGAAGATTAAGGTATTTTGGTGATATAAGCTATGGGATCAAATTATTGGTCATGCACAAAATTTGCTGATTGGGTTCGAGGCACGCCCAAGAGCAGGATGACCATTGGTAAGACAGCATCTATTTTTTCGTGATCACCTCTAATTACTGTCGGTTGATGATCATAGCCAAGAGCCTTGAGGTTATCATAACCATACCAGCCATCAGTAATCACTCGGCTTCCAGTTAACACAGATTCCCTAACAAACTTATCAAGAGTGGCTTTCTTCCTATCAGTGATTATAGCAAGCCTAAGTCTGCCGGCGTATACTTTTCTCTCACATTTCTACGGTGTTTATCAAGAGTTCGAACCTCAACGGCAGCTCCAACTAAAACTTTATGAGTCATGCCATGCCCTTCACCACGTGTTTTTCCGCCGACAAATGCTTCGTCCACCTCTACATGACCGTCTGATCCAATTAAATCTCGGTCCGGTCTTACTGTTGCAATCCTCAACTTGTGGAGCATCTGGAATGCCGTTTCGTACCGATTAAGTCCAAGCTGGCGTTGAAATTGAGTCGCAGAAATCCCAGGCGTATAACTTGTTACCAAGTAGGCAGCCCAAAACCAAGTTTGTAGAGGCATTCTGGAGTCTTGCATTACCGTGCCGGCAGTAAGACGATTGTCAGCACCACAGCTTCTACAACGCAAAACGGTGATTCGCTTTGCAAAACGATAAGGCTCTCCAGCTAAACCACATCGTTGACAGACGAATCCATCTGGCCAACGTAGCTTTTCTAGATATGCGACACAAGCAGATTCGTTGGGAAAAGTATTTTAAAAGTCGAGCAAAGTCTCTGGGAATGAGGGTGAGTTCATAGCTCGACTCTAGCACACCTTGATTTTGGGTGTCAACCGGAGATCAACCATTAAACGGGTCAGGGAGCGCTTCTCATTGCATCTGAAAATATTTAAGCAGGGTAGTACTATAGCTTTCAGGTCCCACATCTGGAAAATCAAGACCGTGAAATTTGATGTGGTGTTCGGTATTATATCTTGCTATGCCGATGTTGTGAAAATCAACGGAATAGTTTAGCTCTGGACGATTTGCAGCAAATTTGGCAATAAACTCGATGGTATTCATCACTGGAGCATTAGTTATCTCTATATAAAATGTGTCATTATCTTTGCAAAACATCAATCCTCCACTATGATCATACTTCATTCTTTCGGCTCCAGAACCACTACTTCCCGGAAATTTAACCATATTTTGCAGATGGGCAGTAGCATTTGGGCCAAAATAACCAATTTCTTCAAGTTGAAGGCTAAGTGTTTTAAGCTCGGTAAATTCATGGAGTTTTTCCAATAGCATTTTGCTATTTTTCCATCCTTCCCATATAGGACTTTTTCTCTTAACGAATACGTCCGGAAACAAATCATCCAGCCAGGAACTTTCATGATGGGTAGTAAAGTGTAGCGATGATAGATCTCTGGGAATTAAATCGATCACCTTGTTGAAAAGCTGATTTGAGGTACATTTCGTGAAAAATGTTATTTGCGATTGGGGTTCCAGTAGATAAAAAGCCTTTTGGAAGCGCTCAATTTCGGTCAGATCGATCATTTCAGTGTCTTGCGCTTTAATCAGCAGATATTCAATGAGATCATTCTGCCTGGCCTTCAAAGCTTTTTCGTTTTCATTTAATTGATGGTAAGCCATGTCCACTTTCAGCCAAACCACGCTGTCAACGATTTCATTGATTTGCTTCACATCTTTGTATTTGTAGTAAGCAATGGCAAAGGTGCAAGGGAATACCAAAGT
>Ga0207010_1026_pt1 | contig 40251 bp, 36 predicted proteins | sample Alteio_BWMinCont_82_FD_153465 | JGI IMG/M metagenome (GOLD analysis project Ga0207010, IMG submission 153465) | Enriched cells from forest soil in Barre Woods Harvard Forest LTER site, Petersham, Massachusetts, United States -... | ecosystem: Environmental > Terrestrial > Soil > Temperate forest >...
TTTGATTAACTCCTACTAATTTTTCTACATATTTACTTAAAATATCCACTTCAATATTAACCTTCGTACCTAATGCATATTGATTAACAATAGTCACCTGTTGGGTATGGGGAATAAGAGTCACACTAAACCAATTATGTTGCGTTTCAATAACCGTCAGACTCATTCCATCCATTCCAATATAACCTTTTTGCACAATATATTTATTTAAGTCAGGTGAAATTTGAATTTTAATGATTAACGCGTCTTTTCCATCGTTTTTTATCTCTATTATTTCTCCAACACCATCGACATGACCTTGCATATAGTGTCCACCAAAACGACCATCCGCTTTAATGGATCGCTCAAGATTAACCAGGCTTCCTTGCTTTAATAAACCAAGATGAGTCACGCGCATGGTCTCAGGGACAATTGTGACTTGAAAAGCATGTTCTAAAACATGGGTGACAGTTAAACACACGCCTGTCACTGCGATGCTTTCGCCAACCACGCAATTTTGAAAATCAGGATGTTTAGCATGAATCATTAAATCTATCCGATCTTCTTTTGCAACCACATGCTGAATAATACCTACTTCTTCGACAATGCCGGTAAACATTTTTTCCCTCTTTAAAATAAATAATAAAATATTCTCAAGGGCTGTGTGTAGTAAACGACAAAGACAGAAAATACAGATAAAACATTCTGTTTGACGATGTACCTTCTTTCATCCGGACTATACCGTCGGCTTTGGCATTTAACCAAATCTGCTGACCTTTTCAATTTGAAAAGCGCTCGCGGGCTCTTTTATATTTATATATAAAAATACCGCCGGTAGGGAGTTACACCCTGCCCTGAAGATAATCAGCTTAAAAACTAATCCTAAATAGTGTTTTTGTCAATAGAAAAATAACAGGAAAAAAGCTAGAATAAAATGATAAAACCCTATTCATTATTCATGAATAGGGTTCTTACCCCTCGTTCGGCTAAAAACATGAATGTATTTCATGTTCTAACAATTAAGACTATAACAAAGAAAAGTTAACGTAATATTAAGAATTTATTAAGAAAACATTAAAAAATTTGTGCATAAATATTACATATATGAATACGGCAAATGTTTTCGTGCAATTAACCTTAAGTTAGCTTAAAATGTGCCTTAAATAAATTTAATAGTCGCGCTGTGTTTTTTAAGCTTATATTTCAGGCGGTGCAATGTGTATCGTCACTGTGGCATTATGCTGCGTTTTTCTACCTCGCTTCTGGCATTTTCGTTCAAACGTACAAAATTAAATATCATTGCACCACATTTGCATTTCAGGTAACGCCATAATGGATGCAATATATTGTTGAACTATTTCTGGTAGAGGAACATTATAAGTAATAAAGCGCGTGATAACCGGTGCAAACATCGCATCAGCAATCGTGAACGATCCAAATAAAAACTCTCCATTTGAGTAATGCTTTAAACGACAATCTTGCCAAATTTGAATGACACGACTGATTTCACGCTCTGTTTCTTCTAAGAGATCCGGATAAGGAAAACGTGCCTCTAGATTATAAGGCAAATGCTTTCTTAATGACTGAAATCCAGCATGCATTTCAGCAGAAATACTGCGGGCTAAAGCACGTGATTTAGCCTCTTTTGGCCATAATAAAGCATTTGGAAAAACTTCTGCAAGATATTCTCCAATGGCTAACGAGTCCCAAATAAGTTGATCTCCATGCTTTAATACGGGAACTTTACCAGAAGGTGAAATATTAGCAATTTTTTCTTTAGTATCGGGTTGATCCAATTGAATAAAAACCGCTTCAAAATCAGTCGCTGTTTGCAGCAACATCAGCCATGCTCTTAAAGACCAAGAAGATTTATTTTTACTACCCAGATAAATCGTTAATTTTTCCATATTAAACCTTTTGCCTTCATCATGTTTAATATATTACCGCATCTAACCAAGGCCGTCGATTTTATTTATTATTATTTTATATAACCAACTGATTTAAGTAATTGCATAAAAATTTTCCCCTCTGTTCCTAGATCCTCATAAACATACGTTTGAATATAATTTTTTAAAATATATTCATATTCTGGTAAGGTCAGAATTTCTAAAATTTCTTCTACACGCGTACGCTCTAATGGATTATCCAATTGACAAGTTTGAAACAAAATGGCACCTAAAATTTCAGCTTTACATACTTTACGAATAGAGTCTGCCGTTTTAAAACTCTGGATACAAAAACTAAGCGTTCGAGTTTTATTCCATTCGCGCCATCGATTAAAAACAGTTAAAGCCATATTTTTATACCGGGACATATTTTGTTGAAAATCTTGAACGCCTGAAAATAATAAAAAAAATAAAGCAGGAATAGTGGCCTCAACATTGGCCCATGAACAATTACCGCTAATCTGGGCTGCTACTTTTATTTCAGTTAAGGGCTGTAATTCTAAATAATTTTGTAACTCCGTATTTATAAAATGACTAGATTGTTTTTCATAAATTAAATGTTTTATGAATTCAATCGACATCCGTTGTGGTTGGTTAATATGGTAAAAAACTACATTATCATATAGCCTACTTTCTTCACGACGATCACATTTAATAAAAATTGAACCTGCTTTAATAAAAGTAATTGCGTGTCCCTCATATCCAACTGGAATAATTAAAGGTTCTTGCGTAATTAACTGATCAATTTGATTATGAAATTTTTTAATATCAGTCCGATATTGTTGATATTTAATAAGACTCGCCGCACGATAAATAACATCGACAATGATTTGTAGCTGTTGATTATAACGACGCAAATCTCGCGCCGCAAAATGATTTTTAAATTGTGCCAATGATTCTGCAATAATGGCTAGACTAAATTCAAGATAAAATCCTTCAAAATCAAGCTCAACAAAATTATTTTTAGGATCAATAATATTAGCCGTGCCGACTAATTCAAATATATGCCCTAATAATTTTGTATTTATAAAATCTTGTGCAAACTCAAGACTTGCACCATTTTTTAATAACAGATTTTTAAGCTTATTTTTTTGCCGTAAAATAGGAATCACTAAAATAGGTTGGCCTGCAAAAGTATAAGCATTCGGGTCAGCTCCTTTTTTTAATAATAATTCAGCTAAGTTAAGATTATTATTTTCAGCTGCCCAATGAAGCGCAGTCCCTCCTGTCATATCTTGTAAATTAACATTGACACCATTTTCAATCAGGACTTTTGCTATTTCAAAATTATCCGCAATCGCAGCTTCAATCAATGGGGTAAAACCATATTCATCTAATTCATTTAACTCATTCAAATCAATACCAGAATGTACGTATCGAATGATATATTCATCTTGATTATTAATAATTGCATCAGCCAGTGATATCATAATATAGTATTATCCAAAAGGAGTCGGCTTAGGACGAGGACGAGAAGTGGGTACATATTCATGCCCCATTTCCTTTGTATTTTTATTTTTAAGTGTCAATTGATGTGTAAATTCATCCACTAATTTTTTTTGATCACGCTCATTAGTTTGTATTTTACCTAAATTTGGTACGCCCACTACTTGTTTCTCGGCACCACTAAATTGTGCGGTATTTGAAATAGGGTGGGTTTTAAAATTACTTCCAAAATCATTACCACCAAACTGATTAGCATTAACATTATTTTGATGGGGCTTAATTCCTTTTTTAGCAGCATCTCTTTCTTTGATAATTAATTTTTGTTTATTGGTGATTTCTTTATGTAACCCTTTTTCAACTAGCCGTAATCTTTTAATTTCTTCGAAAGATAATAAATCATCTCGTTTTTCGACAAAAGTTTCAAAATGAAATAAAACCTCGCCGCTACTTCCACCAGAGCGACCCGTACTCGTACCACCCTCTTCGTCTTCAGTATTATCACCTGGTTCATTTTCATTAGTCGTCATACCCACCTCTCGTTTCTATATATTCTATATAATCCTATATAATGTAAGTATAACAAAACAATTTATACTCATCTTTAAAAAATATCATTAATAAACAAATAGTTAAATATAATTGATTTTTGTATAAACAACTAGCGGATGAATAATAATTGTTTTATCCTATTCATCTTTAACTTCATTAAAAAAGCGATTTATGACAGATACGTCAAATAATTCAAATACGCCTTATGCTAATTTAAACCCGCATCTCATCCTAGATGCAATTGAAAATACAGGATTATTATGCTCGGGTAGTTTATTAGCATTAAATAGTTATGAAAATCGAGTCTATCAAGTCGGGATAGAAAATGAAGCGCCTTTGATTGCTAAATTTTACCGACCCAATCGTTGGAGCAATGAAGCGATTCTTGAAGAACATCAATTCGCACATGAATTAATGCAACATGAAATTCCAGTGGTTGCACCCATGATTATTAAAGAAAAAACATTACATGATTTTAAAAATTTTCGCTATGCACTTTTCCCTCGCCGAGGAGGCAGACCCCTTGAATTAGACAATCTAGATCAATTAGCTTGGATGGGTCGTTTTATTGGTAGATTGCATGCAGTGGGTGCGTGTCAATCTTTTAAGAATCGTTCACGTTTAGATGCGAAAACGCATGGACGTGATCCTTTTCATTTTTTGATTAAACATAATTTTATCCCCGATTTTCTTAAAGAAAAATATATTGAAACCGTTACTTTATTATTAAATTTGATTGATGAAGCTTTTTTAAAAGCCGGCGTACTTGATTATATTCGTTTACATGGAGATTGCCATGCCGGAAATGTATTATGGAATGAAGTAGGTCCACATATTGTTGATTTAGATGACAGCATCATGGGACCTGCTATTCAAGATATCTGGATGCTATTATCAGGAGATCGTCAGCAAGTCAATTTACAATTAAGTTTAATACTCGAGGGTTATCGCGAATTTCACGATTTTAATGTGCGAGAAATTTATTTAATTGAAGCATTACGCGCACTGCGACTTATTCAATATTCTGCCTGGCTTGCCAATCGATGGAATGATCCTGCTTTTCCTTTAGCTTTTCCATGGTTTAATACCGCTCATTATTGGCAAGAGCAATTACAAGACTTAAACGACCAAATCAATTCGTTAATGAGTGCAGAAAATGAAATGATTAATACACTAAATTGTCTTTAGACAGTTTTTTTGATAATAAATAAAAAACAAAAGTCAGTGCCGAAATCCAAAAACTAATAGGCCAATCTGTAAAATAAGATAAACTAATCCCTAACCAAACTATGCCGATTGAAATTAAAACACTGACAATCATCCCACTCCAAAAATATCGTGTACATTGGATCGCAATAGCTGCAGGTCCCACTAGCAAAGTAAATACTAAAATCACGCCCACCACTTGGCTTGCAAGAGTGACGGCGATCGCCATGATAACAATAAAAAATAATCCAATTGTAAAGGGAGAAATGCCTTTAGCTTCTGCAAGTTCAGGTTCTAAGCTTGAAAAAAATAACGGTCGTGAAATAAAACTTAATGCTATTAAACTAATCAACATTAACCAAAACATTAGTTTTAAATCTTGATTGGATACCCCTAATAAATTGCCAAATAAAATAACCGATGCTTGTCCTGCAAATCCATGATATAAATATAAAAATAATGTTCCTAGCCCTAAACAAAATGATAAAATAATACCAATTGCCATATCACTTTTACTAATACGTTCTCCTAAAAGACTAATGCCAAATGCTGCAAATACCGTTAAAATAAATTGACCCACAATCGGTGTCATGCCAAATAATAAAGCACCAGCAGCTCCTGCAAAACCAATATGCCCTAAAGCATGTGCGGCAAAAGCTAAATGACGAATAATTGCAAAATAACCGACAATACCTGCTAATATGGCAGCCATTGTCCCTGCTATAAAAGCATGTTGCATAAAATCATAACTTAATATATTAATCATGATAATCACTCAAATTTTGATTTTCACCCAAAATAATAAGACGATCTTTATAATGAACCACGTCAATAGTCAAACCATATAATGCACTTAAATTCTCACTAGTCATAATTTCTTTGGTCTGACCAATGGCTGCATGACCATTTGCAAAATATAACACTCGATCCATGACTTTTAATAAAGGATTCGGATCATGTGCCGTTAGTAAAATAGTTGAATTTAGTTTTGTTTTGATTCTATAAAGTAATTCAATAAATCGTTCTTGTGAACGTGGATCAAGCCCTGCCAATGGTTCATCTAATAATAAAATTGGCGGATAACCTTGTAAACTTTGCGCTAAATAGACACGTTGCCGCTCCCCTCCTGATAGTTGCTGAAAAGGACGATCTGCAAATGATTCAGCTTCTACTAATTTTAAAATATTGGTTATTTCGCTTTTTTGTTTTTTCGATAAAATAGGTAATCCATAGCAAGCGCTGTTAATCGATGCACCTATTATTGTACGACTTGTTAAATGTGCAACACTGGCTATCATTCGTAGTTGTGGCATATAACCAATACGATCATTCCCGTGCGTAGGTTTAGCATTAAAAATAAAAAGATTGCCTGCCACTGGTTTAATCAATCCTAATAATGTGCGAATAAAAGTAGTTTTACCAGACCCATTTGAGCCAAAAATACCGATAAACTCTCCTGGCTGAATAGACAGCGTAATCTTAGATGCAATCACTGTTTGATTATATCCAAGAGAGACATTTTCAGCTTTAATAATATCGAATACTTCCATTTTAACCCTCATTTTGTAATGCGTATTCAAGCTCTTTTAATTGTTGCATCATCCATTGTATATAGGTTAAAGAAAGAGGTAATGTTTCTGTCACACCCAGCACTGGAATATGCTTTTCACGCGCGATAGATAACATTCTTTTTGTCATTGGGCTATCGACTTGTTTATTATAAATTAATAAACGTACTTTATGTTGAGTTAAACTATCCTCAAATGCTTGAATATCTGATGGACTGGGTGTCACATCATTCATCATATTTTCTTGAAATCGACGGTTAAACATCTCAAAACCTAAATAATCTGACATATAATTAAAAATAGGTTCAGTCGCAGTGATGGGTGTTTTATCAAATTGCGTATGAATTTTTTGAATCATCAAAAACAGTGCATGATAATCTTGAGTAAATTGATTGAATTGATGTAAAAAATAAGCTGAATGATTAGGATCAAATGCAATAAGCATCGTTGTTATTTTTTTTGCAAAGATCAGCATCGTCTGAGGATCATACCAAATATGTGGATTAGTATTGATTTTAATATTAAGTAAACTTGCAACTATCAATACTTTTTTATTAGAAGAAATATTTGAAGTAATAGCAATCATCCAAGGATCATAATCAGCGCCATTATAAATAATTAAGTCTGCTTTAGCGATCATTATAAGTATTTTGGGGCTCACCGTAAATAAATGTGGATCCTGATTTGGATTATCTAATACATTTTCTACTTCTACATATTGCCCACCTATTTGCTTAACCACTGAACCATAAAAATTTTCTGCACTCACAACATGAATCATTGCCTCTACAGAAGATGAGAATAATAAAATAAATAATGTCATTAAAGTAATAAAATTTTTTGACATACACACTCACTAAAACCGTTTTTTATAAAAATGACAATAAGGTTGTTTACCACTCTTACCGTAATAGTCCTGATGATATTCCTCGGCAGGCCAAAAAGGACTTGCCAGCAAAAGATGTGTAGCAATAACATAATTTTTTTTCTTAAGCAATTCTATTTGTTCTTTTGCCTCAAGTAATTGATTATCGTTATAATAAAAAATAGCACTTTCATATTGTTGGCCTAAATCAGGGCCTTGACCATTTTTTTGTGTAGGGTCATGTATTTCAAAAAAATAACGCACTAATACTGAAAATTGCACAATGATTGGATCATAAATAATTCGTATTGCTTCCAGATGACCTGACTTGCCTTGACAAACATCTTCATAAGTAGGATTGAGCTTATGGCCGCCGGTGTAACCTACTTCTGTTTTTAAGACACCAGGATATTTCTTAAAAAGTGCTTCAACACCCCAGAAACAACCCGCTGCAAAAATCGCTTCTTCAGTATCTATCACTTGTAAATCTTTTACAAAATCAAGACTAACTGAATTCACACAATGACGAAAATTTTTAACTGTATAGTGTTCTCCTTGAAAAGCATGGCCTAAATGAGCGTGACAGCGATGACATAAAATTTCTGTTCGTATACCATCACTATCAATTTTATATTCAATACTATTTTTTATCTCTTCATCAAAACTTGGCCAACCACACATTGAATGAAATTTTGTTTGCGAACGAAATAATGCAAGTCCACATTGTCGACACAAATAAGTCCCTTTTTCATCAAAATCATTATAGTGACCGGTAAAAGGATGTTCTGTTGCTTTATCAGAAATCACTTTTTTGACCTCAGGTATTAAACTACTTGATTTTAATATCATTTGTCAGCCTTAATTTTTTTTAGTTATAAAATAGTATGTTAGCATTATTATGATAAAATTGAACTAAATTTTGCTCAGAACACCCCAGAAATGAATAGAATTTTAAATAAAAAATATTTAAATATTATGCAGTTAAATTATTTATTAATACTTCTTAACCAAAAAAGAGTTCCCCTTAAGCTATTTTCCTGTATAATCGCCGAATGCAATCAATTATCAATTTATCAAAATATTTATTATTAGTCGTATTAAGTTTTAGTTTTTTAATCGTGTGGTATTCAACAAGTAGCAATGATGTTTTAGAATTTGAAAATACCATTCCTATTGAATCATCGGTTAATAATCAAAACAGCGATACTGCGCCTAATCTTGATTTAATACCGATTACTAGTAGCATTTCATCTGCGAATTCAATTTGGTATAGCATTTCTCGCGATTTAATAATCAATCATAAAACACAATCTGCTGCCGTACAAAAAGAAATAAAAAGTGTTTTAGCTGAAAAAGGCAAACTTGAAAGTATTTTAAAAGCAGCAGCCCCCTATATTTATTATATTCACCAACAAACACAAAAATATAATTTACCAGGCGAATTAGCTTTGATACCCGTCATTGAAAGTGAATTTAATCCTAATGATCACTCGACAAAAGGTGCCACAGGACTTTGGCAATTAATGCCTGCAACAGCACGAGATTTGGGGATTAAAGTCAAATCAAGTTATGATGGACGTCGTAATGTGATTGATTCAACTAAAGGTGCATTACTTTATTTTAGAGACTTAGGAAATAATTTCAAAGGCAATTGGTATTTAGCCATTGCTGCTTACAACTGTGGTCAACAAACTGTTGCAAATGCTATTCGCAGAGCGGGTAGTCATGATTTCTCTCAACTACATTTACCGACCGAAACTAAATTTTATGTTTTAAAATTATTAGCTATTGCAGCTATTGTGAATAACCCGCAAAAATATGGGGTACAATTACCTGCTATTTATAACAAACCTTATTTCTCACAAATTGAAACATCCAAACCTTTTCAGTTATCTGCGATCGCCAAAGAAGCAGGTATCAATTTAGATACTTTAAATAAACTTAATCCTGATTATAAAAATGGGAAAATTCCCAAAAAAGGTCCTTATACTTTATTAGTTCCTATTAATAAAAAAGCAATTGTAATAAGTCAATTAGGTAAATCAGGTAATAGTATTATCTTGACCCATTAATTAAATATCAAATCTTAATGAACACGCTAATCCTGTTTTTAGTGTCACTGCGTGATTTAAAATAATAGGCTGATTGCTTTTTCCATGCCCCACACCGTTAATACGTAACACTGGAATAGGCATTTTTTCTGAAAATTGTTGTAAGGTTTGTTCAATAGAAGATTGCTCATCACTTTCTTTACCTCCTGTCAAATCGCCAATTAAGAGTGCTTTTGCTTTTTCAAATAGATTAGCTTGTGAAAAATGCGTGAGCATTCTATCAATGCGATAGGCTGGTTCATTAACATCTTCAATTAAAATAATTTTTTCAATCGCATTCATTTGCCAAGGTGTGCCAATACTAGTTTGAATAATACTTAAATTACCGCCAGTCACCACAGAGCGAATAATCGATTCTTTTTTTGCAAATTGATTTAAAGGTTTTAAGTTTTCTAAACAAAATGAATTCACTTCTTGAAATAAAATTTTCTTTAAATTTTGAATCGAATCTTCTTGTAAAGTATTTAAAGCAATCTGTCGCAAAGAAGGCCCATGCAGAGTGCTCCAACCCCAGCATTTTTGCAAAAAAAGATGAATCACGGTGGCATCACTAAAACCAATAAATAATTTTTGCGGTGAGGGTATTTTTATTTTCGCTAATGCCGGCATTAATCTTGCAGAACCATACCCACCCCGAATACACCAAACTGCCTGAGAAATATTATTTAACAAAGCTTCTTTTAATTGTTGAAAACGATTTTCATCTGTATTTGCACATAATAAATCATCTGCAAAAATATTAGCAGCAATACGACTATGCAGCCCCCAAGTAGATAATATATCTTGTGTTTGATTTAATATACTCTCTTCACATCGTGAAGCAGGCGCTATTATATCAACAACATCCCCTTTTTTAAGATAAGACATCTTTTTCAATTGTTTAACCTCTCTTTGAAGTATCATCCAAAAATAAATCCAAAAACAATATATTTAGGTTCTTTTAAATAAGGATCAACATGTTTAACAGGAGAAATAGCATTAACTGCATCTAATGCCGCTTGATCAAGCACCCCTGTTTTACTCGATTGGATTAACTGAACATTGGTAATATGTCCATCTGGATAAAGTAAAAAACGCACGTAAGCCACCCCTCTTATGCCAAAATCTACAGCCGATTTCGGATAGATTAAACTAGCAGTTAATGCCCGACCTAAAATTTTAATTAAAGGTTTAGGCGTTTTTTTATTATCGCCCAGCAAATGAATGGGGTCATGTTCTTTCAAAGTTGCCTTTGTCTCGGAGGGCATGTTTTTTGCGCTGTTTGTGTTATTTAACGGCACCTCGTGATTATCAATTGATTTTTCAATGCCTGTTGGTGAAATAGGCAAATTACGTTTAGATAAAAATTGAGGACGAGAGGCAGCCTTGCTCGAATTTCTGTGATATAGATAAGCAGGGACATATAAAGCAGGTTTTTCGAGTAGATTTTTTTGATGGTTAAAGCTCATAAAAAAAAGAAAAAAAACCAACAAATGCAGTATTAAAGATACCCATAAACTGCTTTTTTGGAACGTTCTTGATAGTTTTTCAACCATAATTTTACTCTCGCCAAGCAACCATCATACCGCATTTTTAAGATAAAAAATTCGAAATTTATTGCTACTTATCTTCAAGTTAGGTAAATTTAATATTTTCATTATTCTTAAAAGAGATATCTATGCGATTCTATCTGCTCACTGTTTTAATTGTCATTCTTTCATTTGGGTTTATGATGACAACGGCGGATGCAAAACGATTTGGTGGTGGGAAAAGTTTTGGGATGAGTCGCTCTTATTCTCATTCAAATACAAGTTATTTATCACAACCTAAAGCCGCTATTAACTCTACTAAATCTTCTTTCAGCCGATGGTTAGGTCCGCTCGCAGGATTTGCTTTAGGTGGATTGATCGCCTCTTTATTCATGGGACATGGAATAGGCACCGGTTTATTATCTTGGTTAGCAATAGGTGGTATTTTATTTTTTATCTGGAATTTAATCAGTAAAATGAAATTAAATCCTACTGGCTTCAAAACAAATTCAACTTATCAAACAGAACCGACTGCTCAATTTACCAATTTATCTAATAATAAAACACCTCCTCTAACAGCAGTGTCGAACAATCATGAAACTTCGATGTCATTTGATAAAGAGGCTTTTCTACGCCATGCAAAAACTATTTTTATTCGATTGCAAGCAGCCTATGATAGTAAAAATTTAGCTGATATTCGTGAATTTGCAGCGCCAGTGGTTTTTGCTGAAATACAAATGCAACTTCAAGAAAGGGGAGAGACTGCCAATGTCACTCAAGTATTAAACATTGATGCTGAATTATTAGAGCTTGATCCTGAAGCAGATGACATGATTGCCAGCGTGATATTCTCTGGAAAAATAAGCGAAGATCCAAATAAATCACCTGAAGCATTTAAAGAAATATGGCACTTTCGACAAGACAAAATCAGTCTTGAATGGATCATTTTGGGTATTCAGCAAATGATATCTTCATAGGTGGATCACCATGGAAAAAATTCAAAATCACCCATTTAGAGTTTTATTAATTGAAGAAGATTCTGAAGTCGCTCAATTAATTAAAACTTGGTTAACAGACTATGCCGAAGTCACACATGTTACTGAAAAAGTCCAAGCAATGCTACTGGTGCAAGATGAAAGATGGGACTTAGTGATTTCAGACACACAATTTCCTGAATTTAATGATCTTGACTTAACTAAATTAGTTAAATCTATCCATCCTAATGTTGCTGTTTTAATTGTAACAGCTAATCAAAAAGTCGATTTTATATTAAATGCGATGCAAGTCCACTCTGATGGCTTATTATTTAAGCCATTAGAAAAAGAGAAATTTTTAGAGTTAGCACTTAAACTAGCCAATCATAGTAAAACACACCACCAAAATAATCGAAAAATTATTTTGGCGATAGGCGCCCATCCTGATGATGTAGAAATTGGCTGCGCAGGCGCACTCGCTTTGCATTATGCAAAAGGAGATATCATTAATATTTTAACTTTAAGTTTAGGTGAAGCAGGTGGTAATCCATATATTCGAGAACGAGAAGCAACCACAGCTGCCAAACTGTTACACGCTAATCTTTTTCTACAAAAGTTACCTGACACTAAAATTCCTTATGGGAAAGAAACAATTGCCATCATTGAGGAACTCGTTGAACAAATTAATCCAACACATGTTTATACGCATTCAGTCAATGATTCTCATCCAGACCATTGTAATGTTCATAACGCAACGATCAGTAGCACGCGGTTTGTGCATAATGTTTATTGTTATCAATCCCCATCCAGCACAGTTAATTTTAAGCCACATTTATTTGTTGATATTACTAATTATTTTGACCAAAAATTGCAAGCTCTTGCCGTCTATAAAAGCCAGAATGAATCACGGCTTTATTTAAAAACAGAAATGATTCACGCTAATGCATTATACTGGGGACGATTTTGCAATTATGGGCTTGCTGAACCCATGGAAGTCGTTCGTGAAAAAAATATTTAAATTTATTTTTCTAATTCAACTTTAATAATTTCACCATTTCGAATAGGATGTTGCGTTTCTTCTTTTCGAAACAAACGCATCCAGTTTTGGGTGGCTACAAACCCATATTGTAATCCTAATAAATAAGCTTTAAAAAATTGCCCATGCCCCATAATTAAAATAAATCCAGATTGTTCTAATAATTTTTCCTGAAATTGCACTAAACGATATACGAAATGCTCAAATGATTCAGCCCCCTCCCCATCGCAATACAGAGGATCTGCTTTTTCCCAGTATTGCTTAATAGCAGCTTTTCGTTCTGTTATATTCATGTTAAAAAATTTTGTGAAAGATAGATAAGTCAACTCTTGAATAGGCCAAATTTCTAAAGGCGCATTAGGCCACTTTTTTAACATAGGACTCAGTGTATCTTGAGTACGTTTAAGAGGAGACACAACTATGAGATTAGGTTCTGTTATCACCTCTTTTGCAATTTTAATCGCTTGCTGTTGACCTAAATAAGTTAAACTAATATTTTTAATATCTTGAGTAATAATGCCTTTATTTGCTGTGCTTTCACCATGACGAACCAGCCAAACAGTTATTTTAGACATAAAGCCTCCCACTCTGCTATCGAACAAAAATGTTCTGTCCAGTAACGAACGACCATGATTTCATTAAAAGGCAATAAATCATTCGGCAATGTTTCATTTTTGAGATCTTTTATTAATAACTGTGGTATATCAATACCTGCAGCTGCTGTCAAAGGTAATGTTCCTGGAAAGCGAGGATTAATTTCTAATAATTTGAGCGTACCATCTACCGCACGTTTAAATTGAATATTAGCAACATATAAAATACCAACGACTTTGGCCACTTCAATTGCTAAAAGTGACAAAGCAGTATTATGTTGCGTTCGTGCTGCAACAGCTACGCCTGAATCTATTTTCATTCTGATTCGCGGCACAGAAACAAGTGCTTTACCTTGACTATTAATATAAACATCAACAGAAAATTCATCCCCTGGCAACCATTCTTGGATTAAATAACTGCCATCCATTGGTAGGTTTTCTAAATCTTTAAAGTTTTTAATTAAATAAATTCCAGCTGAACCTGCACCGACACGCGGCTTGGCAAATTTAGGAAAAGTATTAATTAATTTTTTATTTTCATCTGTTAATAATAAACTCTCAGGAATAGGAATTTTATTTTTGCATTGATTTAGTAATGCATATTTATCATAACAACATTTAAGCACACTTACCGGAGATAGCGGCAAAAATATTTTTAATTTTTCAAATTTTTCATAAGCAATGCTCAAAGGAATTAACTCAATATCAACTGTTGGAATAATTAAGTTAATTTTAAATTTTTCACACACGTGTAAAACATTTTCAACGTAATCTTTAGCATCCCCTTTGGGTAATATAATGCGTTGCAGCGCAGGCACTAAATAAAGACCTGCTGCACAAGGATCAATATCTGCCATATATAAAGTATGAATTGTATTTAAACTTTTCCATACACTAATGGCCGCAGCCCCCCCAGCCCCAGTCAATAAAATTTTCATGCGTTATCCTTTAAAAATTTAAAAATAAATGCGCCATCCAATACTACCAACTGTTGTATCATTAAAATAATAATGCGAATAATAAGCTTCTAGTCCACTATTTTTAAATATCATTAAAATCAATCGACCGTGTATTTCCCAACTTTTTTGGGTGGTACTATAAGCTGCGCCTAAATCATAAAAAGTTTTTGTACTAAATTCTTTATTTAAGTCAAATGAATAAGCTCTAGATTGCCCGCCAATTTGTTCTTCTCCTAAAAAACCCGTGACGCTGACATTAAATGGTAATGGGGTATATAAAGTCGTTCCTAAATAGTAAAGCTCACTATTCCAAGGAGAAGGTAAGGCTTCTCTGACACCAACTAACCATTGCCAATTAGGCAAGACAAAAAGGTTAGCATTCGCCCCTATTCTATATTCAGTATTTAATTTCAAATGTTGACGAAATTCATAATATAATCCCCAGCCATATTTATTAGGAATTTGTCTTTGAAATCCAATTAAATAACTATTTTTTGGCAGCACAGTTGGGGTGAGTACTGAACCTAATTGAATTTCTTCAGAATTATGTGCATATTGTGTAATTAATTGATCCGTTGCATTTAAATCCGCATAAAAATTAACATTATTATTATAAGAGCTTGCCTTTCCAATAGAATAACGACCCGCATTTGTAGTTAATATATATCGCGTTGAATCCTGTAATTGATGTAATCCCCTAATACTATCAGGACTCGTCGGATCAATTAATAAAGCTTGTGTAAAATATTTTTTAGCTTCTGGAAATTCTTTGTTGGTCAATTTAACTTGGCCTAAGCCATTGAGTGCTTCCACATCATGTGGTTTTTTTTGTAGAATAGAACTATATATTTTTTCAGCATCTTTTATCCGATATTCTTGCAGTGCGACGCGTGCAGCGCCTAACAAAGCAGGATAATACTGAGGATTTTGTGCTAAAATTTCTTCATAAATAGCTTGTGCTCTTTGTGGTTTACCCGCCCATTCATAAGTAACAGCTAACTCTATTGCTGGACTAAAATCTTTAAGTGGTGCGACTCTAATTGCTTTTTGCAACCATAAAATGGCTTCTGCATATTGATGAGTAAAACCTGCCTCTTTTCTTGCAAGTAATCCATGTAATAAAAAAGTGTGCTCATCATGCGGCTGTATTTTGTCACATTTTTGCAAGATAGCTTTAGTTCTAATAAAGGGTGGTGGATCTTGATTTAAAAAAATAAATCCTTGATTTATCTGACAAGGAGAAACAATACTTACTTTTTTCTGTTGCGTATTGATCTGATGTATTCTTGCCATACCATTAAGAGCGTCAATATCCTGTGGATTTTTTGCTAGAAAAATTTGATAAATTTTTTCTGCATCAGATATTTTTTTTTGGGCAATATCAATATTCGCCATACCTAATAAAGCAGCTCTTAAATTTGGATGATTTAATAAAACACTTGTATATATATTTTTTGCATCATCAAATGATTGATTCCAATAATATGTATTGGCTAATTCTAGAGCCGGAATAGGATTATCAGGCATCACGACCGCATTTGCTTTTTTAAACCATTCAATTGCTTCTATAAAATGATGTGAAGCTTGTCCTTCTTTTCTAGCCACTAACCCATGCAATAAAAGAACCTGCCAATTGTTAGGGGTCATTTTATCGCATAGTGCTAATATATTTTTGATGATAGCAAAATCAGGCTTATTTTGATTAACTAAATCAAGTCCTTTATTTGCTTCACATCCTGTTAACATTTTTTGAAAAGACGATAAAGCAGTTGGTGCAGATAAAGAAGAGGCAGCAGGCACAGCATTAGTTGCAGCATGCACTCTTGCAAGTCCCAATAGGGCAGGACGAGAATCAGGACTTATTTTTAAAATATTTTCATAAATCTTTTGCGCTTGATCAAACTTGCGCGCCCATTCATAAGTCACCGCTAATTCTAATGCCGGAATATCATTATGCGGGCCTGCAAGCCATCTTGCCTTTTGTAAATTTATAATCGCTTCATTATAATTATGCGAGATTAAAGCTTTTTTTCTTGCAATCAATCCTTTTAATAAAAAAAGTTGGCCATTATCTGGATCTGTTTTTTCACAGGTTGTGACAATTTCTTGAATAGCATTCATATTTGGCGCAGGTTTATTTAATAGCGTTAATCCATCATTTGCATCGCAGGCAGAGATTGCATAAGCAGAATGTATTATTAATAACATACTGAGAGTCAAAAACAGCCTTATTTTCATAGTTAAAACTCGCTATAATTCCGCAAAATTAGTAAAAAAATAATTAAGAAAATAATAATTACTTCATATATGAAAAGCCTTTTTTCAAACCACTTATCTCTTGTTAATAATTTCTCAAAAGAAGATTTTGCTTCACTGATAAAAACAGTTTCTTTCATTTTTAACCTTTCTGTTTTGTCCCACTTTAAATTAATCTGAACCATTTCTGCTATAAAAGAAGAAAGCGTAATAACACACAAAAAAGGGCCATAACCCACTATTATTAATAAAAAATCAGTTATTTTTTGCGAGAGACCTGCTTTATCTAAACGATAGACAAACCAGGCAAATAACATACATACCGAAATCCAAGCATAAAAAAATAATAAAATATTCATGCGCCAATAAATAAATGTATGCGTAGTACTTATCATTTTTAATACATAATTAAATGTATGAGGCGCAAAAGAAAATATCATGATCGTAAGGGAGATAAATCCAGGAAACATCAAAGTAGCAATCCATGCACGCTTGGTCACTTCAAAATCAATAAAAAGAGTATAAAAAGTAAAAAAAAGATAACACACAATACTTAATGCAGAGAAAGACTGGAATATTTTCCAAGATAAATTAACATCTAAAAAAAGAAGGACTATCAATGAAATGGAAGTTAAAATCATAAAAAATGGCATAAATAAGGTACTAAACCATATCCAACCAAAAAGTACACTACCTAAACTAGCCTCTTTTTTAGGATGGAACCAAATATGACGAAAAGCTCGGGTAATTTGCACATTTCCTCTTGCCCAACGAAAACGTTGTTTCCATAAAGATCTTAAATTACCAGGTTCTTCAGCTCTTGCAATCGCATTTCCTTCAAATATCGCAAGACGTCCATCTAATTGAGTCAAAAAAGTAGTATAAGTATCTTCAGCTAACGTGGTGGTATTAATTTTTCCGCCTAAAGCAATAATATTTTCCCTTGTATGTAACTGTGCCCCGCCTGCTAAACACGCAAGCCATCCCATCACATTTTGACTACGACGCGCACCTGCTTGTGAAATCACATATTCTGTCGCAATAAAATGTGAGACTAAATTACCTGGCACATGACCTTCTCTGATATAAGCTGTGACTGCACCGACGGTGGGATCGGCTAAATGACGCGTCATTCTTGTAAGAGAAGTTGGCGAAAATAACACATCTGCATCTATCATTAAAACAGCTTCTGCCCACTCATCGCTTAAAACTAACTGTAATCCAAAATTTAAGACATGGGCTTTCCCTAACCCTCCTTGCTCACGTTTTGCGTAGATAATTTTATTAGGGTAAGCCAATTGTTTTTCTTTGCAAAGTTCAAAAGTATTATCTGTGCTTGCATCATCAATTAAATAAATACGAAATGCATCACTTGGATAGTCCAAACGCATCAACTGTTCGATGGTTGCACTAACAGAATCCGCTTCATTCCAAGCAGGAATAATAATCGCCGTTCGAGGGGTACAAGGTTCGCATTTAGAATAATGACTTCGCCAATAATGAAACCCAACCAATAAAAATTGAAATAATAAACTAAAGATAGGGACCAAACCAGACAGTGACAAAATCATGAAAAAATGAATTAATGCAGCTGATTTCATAGAAAACCTATTAACTCTAAACAAATCTTAGCAATAATTTGTGCAAAAAATACAAAAATGCGGTTATCCTTACACATTTAAAATCCTTGTTTAATCAATTTACTATAAAATTTAGTATAGACAAATGCGACAAAAATCACTATCAAAAACAAAAACATCGTTAGTTTATACTGATACTTTTGTATAATACCCATCCATTTTTAAAATAGCTTAACTTATGAAAAAAAAATCTATTCGCACACTCAATGAAATTGCACAACAAAATCTCATTCCTCAGACAGACTTCTTAGAATTAAAAAAAGTCGTCGATACGTTTTCTTTAACCATTTCAGATCAAATGCTGCAATTGATTGATAAAAATAATCCTAATGATCCTATTGCTCAACAATTCATACCGAGCAAAGAAGAATTAAATATTTCTCAAACTGAATTGCAAGACCCTATAGCAGATGCAGCGCATACTCCTGTCAAAGGCATTGTTCATCGTCATGCTGATCGTTGCCTATTTAAACTTGCTTATGCTTGTGCTGTGTATTGTCGATTTTGCTTTAGAAAAGAAAAAATTGGTAATGCAGCAGAAACAATTTCACCTCAGGAATTAAAAAATGCTTATAATTATATTCGTTCGCATTCTGAAATATGGGAAGTTATTTTAACCGGCGGGGATCCTTTAATGCTTAAGCCTGCTTTTTTAAAAAAAATATTAATTAACTTAGCTACTATTCAACATATTGAAGTTTTAAGAATTCATACCCGCATTCCAATAGTCGACTCATTAAAAATAAATACTGAAATGCTTGATGCATTGAAATGTGGCAAACCTGTTTATATTATTATACATGCAAATCATCCTAAAGAATTTTCTAATGAAGCCATCCAAGCTATTGCGCAATTAGTCGATGCGGGTATTCCTTTGTTAAGCCAAACTGTTTTGCTAAAAAATATTAATGATAATATTGACGTGTTGGGGCAACTGATGCGATGTTTTATTAAAAATCGCATTAAGCCTTATTATTTACATCATGCTGATTTAGTCAAAGGCACCTCCCATTTCAGAACGTCTATTAAAAAAGGGCAAACTTTATTAAAAGAATTACGTGCGCGTTTTTCTGGCATTTGTCAGCCAACTTATGTGCTTGATTTACCCGGCGGGTTTGGAAAAGTACCTATTCATTCTAATTATATTTTATCCACACAGGAAACAGAGTATTGTATAGAAGATCATAATGGTGATGCGCACGCATATTCTGACATTTATAAAAATTAAATTAATAATTATCAGTACGCTTTAGATTCTGCCAATGCCACTTTAGAATGAGTATTTTTACCTAAATAGTCAGTAATAAATTTATCAATTTGAATTAATTTTTTTAAATCAATTCCTGTTGCTATATTTAAGCCGTTTAACATATATAAAACATCTTCAGTGGCAACATTTCCACTAGCGCCTTTTGCATAAGGACATCCGCCCAAACCTGCAATTGCACTATCAATCACTGAAACGCCTTGTTCTAAGGCAACATAAATATTAGCCAGAGCTTGTCCGTAAGTATCGTGAAAATGAACTGCTATTTTTTCAATGGGTAATTTTTGCGAAATAGTTTGTAATAATAATTTTGTTTGCTTGGGTGTGCCAACACCAATAGTATCTCCTAATGAAATTTCATAACAACCCATTTGTATTAATTGATCAGCCAGTACAACAACAGCGCTTGGCTTAATGTCTCCTGCATAAGGACAGCCTAATACACAAGATAAATAACCGCGAATAGGTATGTTATTTGCCATAGCAGCTGTTATGACATGATTAATATTTTCTAAGCTTTCTGTCACTGAACAATTCATATTTTTTTCAGAAAATTTTTCTGAAGGTGTGGTAAAAACTGCTATTTCTTTCACGCCTGCTGCTAATGCATTATCAAATCCTTGTTTATTAGGCACCAATACTGAGTAAATCACATTTTTTTCTTTAATAATGCCTTGATAGACTTCACTATGATCTGCTAATTGTGGTACCCAATGAGGAGAAACAAAACTTGTTACTTCAATTTGAGAAAGTCCTGTTTTGGATAATTGATTAATTAATTCAATTTTGATGGAAGTCGGAATAATCATTTTTTCATTTTGTAATCCATCGCGAGGACCCACTTCAACAATTTTAACTTTGCTTGGAAATGTCATAATATTATTTACTCACCTTTAAATACAGGAAGACGTTTTTCATTAAATGCGCGGATACCTTCTTCACGATCTTTTGTTGTTAAAATAGCATGATAATTTTCTAATTCATGATCAAATCCCATGCTAATCCCATTTTGCGTGAAATTTAAAGTTTTTTTAGCAGCGATAATTGCAAGCGGCGCATTATCACAAATGTGTTGCGCAGTTGTTAATACTGTTTTTAATAATATGGCTTCATCACAAATTTGATTCACCAGTCCCCAAGCACAAGCTTCCTCTGCTGAAAAAGAGCGACCAGTGAAAGTTAATTCTTTTGCTCTATTTAAACCGACTGCTCGTGGTAAATGTTGAGTGCCTAACGCACCAGGAATAATACCTATTTTAACTTCTGACTGAGAAAATATGGCAGTACTTGCAGCATAAGCAAAATCACTTGCTAACACTAATTCTAAACCACCACCAAAAGCTGCGCCATTCACAGCTGCGATAATCGGTATCGGACAATCCAACATACTTAACATCGCCTTTCTCAAAATCGCATGTTGAGATTTCCATTCACTTAAGTTTAAAGCTAATCTTTCTTTCAAATCAGCGCCTGCACAAAAAGCAGGAGCCTTGCCTATGATAATAATACAACGAATGTTTTTTAAATTTTTATGCATCGTTTGCCAAAAAAATAATAGCTCTTCCATCATTGTATAGTTAATAGCATTACGTGCAGCAGGTCTATTCAAAGTCAGTAGTAAAATAGCATCAGTGGGTCTTTCTATTAATAATGTCTTAAAATCAAATTGCATCAGTACAATATCCTTTAGAAAATCACATTCTAAATAAACCGAATTGCGTATCAGCAATGGGGGCATTCAATGCAATCATTAAACTCAATCCCAATATTTTTCGTGTCTCTTGAGGATCAATCACACCATCATCCCATAATCGAGCACTCGCATAATACGCATGGCTTTGTAATGCATATTGTTCTAATATCGGTTTTTTAGTCGCTTCTTCGTCTTGTGTCGTCCATGGTTTTTTTAATCGTTCGTTTTTTTCACGTGCAACAATATTTAAAACTTGTGCTGCTTGTTCACCACCCATCACAGCAATACGTGCATTAGGCCAAACCCATAAAAACCGCGGGTCAAAAGCACGACCGCACATAGCATAATTTCCCGCACCAAAACTACCACCAATCATCACGGTTAATTTAGGGACTTGAGCAGAAGCTACAGCGGTTACTAATTTTGCCCCGTGCTTTGCAATCCCTTCTGCTTCTAATTGACTACCCACCATAAAACCTGTGATATTTTGTAAAAAAACCAATGGTATTTTTCGTTGACAACAAAGCTCAATAAAATGTGTGCCTTTTAAAGCTGATTCTGAAAATAATACGCCATTATTTGCAATGATGCCAACAGGCATCCCATATAAGTGGGCAAAACCACAAATTAAAGTTTTAGCATATAATGCTTTAAATTCAGTAAAATCAGATAAATCAACCAGTCGTGCAATCACCTCTCGTATATCAAATGGATAACGCATATCTTGAGGGATGATGCCATATAATTCTTGAGACTCGTATTTAGGTTCATTAGAAAGTGACAAATGAAAAGGTTTTTTTAATTTTTGATAATTTAAATTAGCAATTATTTTTCGTGCAAGACGTAAAGCATGCTCATCATTTTCAGCATAATAATCAGCAACACCTGATGTACGACAATGCACATCTGCACCACCTAATTTTTCTGCTGTGACAGTTTCTCCTGTTGCCGCTTTCACTAAAGGAGGCCCTGCTAAAAAAATGGTTGCCTGTTTGCCTACCATAATCACTTCATCTGACATCGCAGGAACATATGCACCACCTGCTGTACAAGAACCCATAACAATTGCAATCTGTGGAATGCCTTTGGCTGATAAATTAGCTTGATTAAAGAAAATTCGGCCAAAATGATGCTCATCAGGAAATACTTCATCTTGCATTGGTAAATAAGCACCGCCTGAATCAACTAAATAAATACAAGGTAATAAGTTTTCTGCAGCGATTTGCAGCGCACGTAAGTGTTTTTTAACAGTTATCGGATAATACGTACCGCCTTTGACAGTTGCATCATTCACAATGAGCATACAAAGCGTTTTTTCAATTTGTCCAATACCTGTAATGATCCCACCGGCAGGAACAGAATCAGGATATAACTCATACCCTGCCAATGCCGATAATTCTAAAAAATCAGTTCCCTCATCCAACAATAATTGGATGCGTTCTCGCGGTAATAATTTACCTTGTTCTTCATGCCGTTGACGAGCTGCTTTATTACCCTCATACATGATTTGATTTAAGATAGTTTTAAAGTGATTTACTTTTTCTTGCATATGGGTTGCATTTTGCAAAAAAACAGCTTCTTCTCCATTAAGATGCGTCTGAATGGTCGTCATTTACATTTCCTCCGAAAATAAAGCACGTCCAATCAGCATACGTCGAATCTCAGAAGTGCCTGCGCCAATAGTATATAATTTTGCATCACGCAAAAATCGGCCCGTTGGAAATTCATTCATGTAACCATTCCCACCCAAACATTGAATTGCTTCACAAGCAACCCATATTGCTTTTTCTGAAGTGTATAAAATAACACCCGCTGAATCTTTTTGTGAACCCATACCACGATCAAATGCATGACAAACTGCATATAAATAAGCACGAGAAGAAGTCAGTGCCACATACATATCAGCTAATTTAGCTTGCATTAATTCAAATTCACCAATTGAGCGACCAAATTGTTTTCTTTCATGAACATAAGGTAAAACAACATCTAGACAAGCTTGCATGATACCGATTGGACCTGCGGCTAAAATTAAACGCTCGGTATTAAGACCTGTCATTAAAATTTTTGCCCCATGGTTTATTTCTCCCAACACATGTGAACTAGGCACAACACAATTTTCAAAAATTAATTCGCAAGTGTTTGATCCGCGCATACCTAATTTATCTAATTTAGGAGTAGTGAATAATCCTTTAAAATTTTTTTCAACTATAAAAGCTGTGATGCCATGTGCATTTGCTAATTTATCAGTTTTCGCATAAACAATAATAACATCTGCATCAGGTCCGTTGGTAATCCACATTTTATTGCCATTTAAAAAATAGTGATCGCCTTTTTTCTCAGCACTTAATTGCATACTCATGACATCAGAACCTGCTTGTGATTCACTCATTGCCAATGCGCCAATCCATTCACCACTACACAGTTTTGGTAAAAATAATTTTTTTTGTATTGGATTGCCATGTAAGCGAATTTGATTCATACATAAATTAGAATGTGCACCATAACTCAAACCAACAGCAGCTGAGGCTCGACTAATTTCTTCCATCACTAGAGCATGTTCTAAGTAACCTAACCCTGAGCCTGAAAATTCTTCTTCAACGGTGATACCTAAAAGTCCCATGGCTCCCAACTGACGCCACAGTATTTCTGGAAAATGATTCTGTTGATCAATTGCTTGTGCATAAGGTGCAATTTCATTTTTTGCAAATTCCTGCACAGCATTTCGTAAAATTTGCGTTGTTTCGTTAAAATAAAAATTAAGATAATCCGTCATCTCTCCCTTCCAAATGGGCCATCATGGCCGCTAAAAAACGCGAAGCTTCACCACCTGTTACCACGCGATGATCAAAGCTTAATGAAAGCGGCATTATGCGTCTGATCGCTATTTTACCTTCATGCACGCGAACGCACTCACGAATTCTACCGCAACCTAAAATACCAACTGCTGGAGGAACCACCATCACTGTAGCATAACGCCCTGCAAAAACACCAAAATTAGATAAAGTAAAAGTCGCACCTTGTAAATCTTCTTTGGCAATCGTACGTAATTGAACTGATTTTTTTAACCGATTAATTTCTGTGCGCAAGTCTTTTGGTGATTGATTTAAAATATTTTTTAAAACAGGTACAAACAATCCTTCTGCCGTATCCATGGCAAGACCTAAATGAATAGCATTATGTAAAATACGTTTCTTTATTTTACCATCATACCAAACATTTAACACAGGTTCTGCTTTTATGCCTGTTATAATCGCTTGAATTAAACTCACTGTAATATCTGTTTTGTCAGGTAAAGAGGTAATATCGGCTTCATCAACAAGCGTGACATTCACGACTTCTTGGTGAGCACGTGCCATTTCAATTGCCATAAAATGACGAACACCATGCAAAGTTTCTTCTTTGTTGTCAGGTGTATTATCAGGCTTTATTAGTTTTTCCACATCTTCAATTGTAATTTGTCCTTGCGTACCTGTTGGCTTAACTGTCGCTAAATTAATATTATGTTTATTAGCAAACACACGTACGGCAGGCATCACTTTAATATTGCTAGTCTTTGCAGACTGAATAGGCTCAATATTTTCTTCTGCTTTAAGTATCGTATCGCTTTCCTCTAATTGACCAACAACAGATCCTTTATCTTTATTTACATTATTTTTATTCGTATTATTATCAGATGAAAATTCAAGTAATGGTGCATGTGTATTAATAAACTCACCCGGTTGACCATATAATTTAACAATCCGACCAGACTCGGGAGAAGGAATATCAACCAGTGCTTTAGCCGTTTCAACGGATACTAAAGGTTGATCGACTTTTACTTCATCACCCACTTTAACATACCACTCATGGATTTCAGCTTCTGCTAATCCCTCACCTAAATCGGGTAAATGAAAAATACTCATGCAAACTCCAAAACACGTTGTACAGCGTCAATAATTTGTTGTTCTTTCGGTAAATAATAATTTTCAAGTTTAGCGTAAGGGACAATCGTATCGTATCCTGTGAGGCGAATAATAGGTGCTTTTAAAAAAAATAAAGCTTGCTCTGCAAGCTCTGCAGAAATATGTTCGCCCACTCCACCGGTTCGTGCTGCTTCATGAATAATGATGCATCGCCCAGTTTTTTCGATAGAGGTTAATAAAGTTTGTTTGTCCAATGGCTTAATAGTTGCCACATCAATTATTTCAACAGAAATGCCATCTTTTTTTAGTTTTTGTGCCGCACTTAAAGTTTCTTTTATCATCGCTCCCCAGGAAATCAAAGTGACATCTTCTCCACTTTGTAAGATAAAAGCACGGTCTAACGGTAGTCCTTTTCCATCATCAGGGACTTCTTGCTTTGCCCAACGATATAAACGAGCAGGCTCTAAGAAAATAACCGGATCAGGATCACGAATAGCACTTAATAATAACCCATAGGCTCTTTGGGGCGATGAAGGAATCACGACTCTTAACCCAGGGATATGTGCATAAATCGCCTCAGTGCTTTCTGAATGATGCTCTGGGGCATGAATGCCGCAACCAAAAGGTGCGCGAAAGACTAGCGGACAACTTAAACGTCCACGTGTACGATTACGCATGCGTGCTGCATGATTAATGATTTGATCAAGTGCAGGATAAGTAAAGCCCATAAACTGAAATTCGGCAACTGGTTTTAATCCTTGCATGGCCATACCGATTGCAAGTCCTGCAATCATTGATTCAGCAAGCGGTGTATCTCGTACGCGTTCTTCGCCAAATTTTTCTAATAATCCAACAGTTGCGCGAAAAACACCGCCATCTTTACCGATATCTTCGCCTAGCAATATCACATCTGGATCAGCTTGCATTTCATAAGCTAACGCTTGATTGATGGCTTCAACTAAAGTTATTTCAGCCATGACATTGATCCCCTACTTGTTTAATTTGTTCACGTTGCTCAAAAAGAGTGTGTGGTAACTTAGCATAAAGATAATCAATCATATCTGAAGCAGGTGCTGGTTTTGTAGCTAAATAAGCTTGCACAGCTTTTTCAACTTCTGCAGTACACTCTTTTTGTAATTGTTCTTCTAAGATTTGATTCCATATTTTTAAATTTTCAAGATAGCGACGTAATCGCATGATAGGTTCTTTTTTCCATTCAAGATCACGTACACCTTTAGGCTCATAACGCGTTGCTTCATCGGCTGTTGTATGATCGCATTGGCGATAACAAATCATTTCTAATAAAGTTGGGATATTTTCTTCACGTGCTTTGGTTAAAGCAACATCAACCCGTTCACGAACAGCCAACACATCATTTCCATCAACTTGCTCACCTTGAAATCCAGCAGCAATTGCTTTTTGCGCAAGTGTTGCAGCGGCCGTTTGTTGACTACGCGGAACTGAAATAGCCCATTGATTATTATTAATAACAAAAACAATTGGTAATTTCCAAATACCTGCAATATTAAGTGCCTCATAAAAATCGCCTTGTGAAGTCGCCCCTTCTCCACAAGTTGTTAGAACGGCTCTTTTTTCTTGACGAATTTTAAGCGCAGTTGCAATACCTGCTGCATGCAATCCTTGTGAACCAACAGGAACACTAAAAGGTAAATCTTCGCCACCTTGCAGATTACCTCGTTCATCTCCTCCCCAAAATAACAAAATATCTGATAGAGGGATACCCCGCATCCACATAGCAGCATAGTCTCGATAATAGGGCACTAAAATATCGTTTTTAAGCATTGCATCGCCTATGCCGGTAAAAACTGCTTCCTGGCCCAAAGACGATGGATAAGTCCCTAACCTACCCGTACGCTGCAAAGCAATTGCCTTCGTGTCAAAAACACGATTTAAAACCATTATGCGATACAGTCGTAGAAGATGTTCATTGTCTTTAGCAAACGAAGGTAAAGTTCCAACTATTTCACTCGTTTCGTTCAAAATTTGATAATAAGAAATTTCAAACCGAGCTATTATTTTCATTTAAAGAGTATTCCTTAAGTCTTCCAATGCATAATTATTGTCAGGTCTTAAGGTTGAGTCAAGCGCTTAAAATTTTCTTTCGTATTAAAAAATTTGTATGCATTTCTTTTAAGTAGTTGAAGTGACTTTTTTTATGTTTATTATAAATACATATAGATAATTTTTGTATACGCATATCGCTAATCACCCATGTTAAAATAGAAATATCACTGAATATCGCTATAGGAACTTAATAGGAACTTAAGCGTAAGGAGTGCGCAATGAGTAATCTGTTCAGATTGTTCTTGCAAGCTTTGAGTATTGTCACACTGCAGCTTTCATTATCAGCTTGCGATACATGGATGTATTCTTCTTTATCGCCATCCACTGCAACGGATGCCATTAGCAGCCAGCCGCAGTCTAATCAAGCTTTGGCTGATTGGAATTATAATGAACTTGAGCATGCATTACCTATTTATGAAGCAGCTGCTTTAAATCCATGGGGCAGTTTGCCTATGGAAATAAAATTAAAACCTGGCGATAGAAACCGTGCTATTTTGATACTACGCAACCATTTAAGAACAATTGGCGATTTAAAAGCAGATGATGATAATGAGTTAATACTCTATGATCATCAGTTAGTCAAAGCAGTTAAACATTTTCAAGCAAGAAACGGTCTATATCCAGATGGTATTATTGGTCCTGCCACTATTAGTGCATTGAATATTACACCGGCTGAACGTTTAAGACAAATTCAAGTTAATTTACAGCGGTGGGCCAAGTTATCCAATACGCTAGGCGAACGATATATCATGGTCAATGTGCCAGAATATCGCATGTATTTAGTTGATCATGGACAAACTGTGTTGAGCATGAAAGCTGTGGTTGGTAAACCTGAACGTCCGACCCCTGAGCTTACGTCCACTATGACAAGACTTGTATTAAATCCTTATTGGAATGTGCCAAAAACCATTGCCGAAAAAGATATTGTGCCTAAAGTAATACATAATCCAGATTATTTAGATGATATGCATATCAAAATATTTGACCAACAAGAAGATGATGCAATCGAGATGAGTCCGGATGAAGTTGATTGGGAAGAAGCCGCCACAGATGGGTTTCGTTATCACTTTCGTCAAGACCCAGGTAATGATAATGCCTTAGGCCGCGTCAAATTCGAATTTCAAAATTCATTGGATATTTACATGCATGATACGCCTGCTAAAAACTTATTTGACTTGCCAAAAAGAGCTTTTAGCTCCGGGTGTATTCGTTTGGAAAAACCGTTTGAATTAGTCAGTTATCTGATGCAAGATGATCCAAAGTGGAGTGAAGAGATGATGCAGGCTATTTTAGACACGGGCAGAACAAGCTACATTAAAATTCCACATCCAACTAAAGTCATTATCACTTATGTGACAGTGTGGTCTGATACCGATGGGAATCTGCAATTTCGTGATGATCTGTATGGATGGGATACCAACCTAACTGAATAACAGATAGAATAGCGCTTTATAAAAATAACTGTCTAAACGAGTAGCGGATATGTCCTTTAAAATTTGTCGCCTTAAAAAAAATGAAGATAAACGATTACGTGCCGGTCATGTATGGATCTACAGTAATGAAATTGATACCCAAGTAACACCCTTAAAAAATTTTGCTATGGGTGAGACTGTTATTATTGAAGCCCATGATAAAAAGCCCTTAGGTCTTGCTTATATTAATCCGCACTCTTTAATCACCGCTCGCTTATTTACGCGAGACTTAAATGAACCTTTAGACTTAAAATTCTTATTAAAGCATATGCAAATTGCTCTTGCTTTACGCGAAGAACTTTATAATAAACCTTATTATCGACTCATTTTTGGTGAAAGCGATGGGTTACCCGGCTTAGTGGTCGATAGATATAATGATATATTAGTCATACAGATCACAACAGCAGGTATGGATAATAAAACAGCTTTAATAATTGATGCGTTGCAAATTATATTACCCTCCATACAATCTATTTTATTACGCAATGATAGTCCAGCCAGACTTCAAGAGCATTTATCTCAAGAGATTAAAGCTGGATTAAATACACCGCCTGAAAACGTGCTGCTTGAAGAAAATAACACATTTTTTTATGCACCCTTATGGACAGGACAAAAAACTGGGTGGTTTTATGATCATCGATTAAATCGTTTAAGACTGCACAGTTATGTCCATGGAAAACATGTTTTAGATGTATTTAGCTACCTGGGAGGCTGGGGCATCCAAGCAGCCTGCGCAGGGGCAGAACAAGTTATTTGTATAGATTCATCAAAATTGTCAAACAAAGCCATATCTGAAAACGCACAATTAAATAAAGTGCATCATAAAATAAAAACGATTGAAGAAGATGCTTTCGTTGCACTTAAAAACTTAATTGCAGCTGAGAAAAAATTTGATGTCATTATTCTTGATCCACCTGCATTTGTCAAAAAGAAAAAAGACAAAAAAGAAGGTTTGCTTGCTTATCAACGCATTAATGAAGCTGCTATGAAATTGTTAACTCCACAGGGTGTGTTAATCACTTGCTCTTGTTCAATGCATGTATCTAATGAGGATTTTCTTGATTTACTAAGACGTGCAAGTTTACATTGTAAAATTCCATTTCAAATGATTGAACGCGGTTCGCAGGCACCTGATCATCCGATACATTTAGCTATTCCTGAAACTGATTATTTAAAAATGATCATCTTGCGAAAACGAGGAATTTAAAAAATGGAGTTAGGGAAGATACAGTATCTTCCCTAACAACGCTAAATTACTTTTTCTTTTTTGCTTTTTTTGCTTTTGCCATGATATCTTCTCCTAAGAAATTAGACAAAGCCGGAATACCGGACAATTTTTATTATATACCCTTATTCAATTTTGTGAATAGAAAATTTTAATTTCTGACGGATAATATAATTAGCATTAGGTTTTTTCTCATCATAATAAGGGAAAACCCTATAACATTATCCCTTAATCCATATCTTGCTGATAAGGTTCAACCAGTTTAAATTGATACCACGCATTTTTTTGTTCTTTAGAAAATTGATCAAGAAATTTTTCAATCGGTTGTAATAACTCTTGTAGATCAGGCAAGGTTTGCATCGCAAATTGTCGAAGTAATGCTTTAATCTGCGGAGAGTTTAAAATAGTTGTTTCGTTATATTTTTTTCGTTGCAACTTTAAAATTGTTTTAATAGATAATGCCGCAAATTGATGAAAACGCTGCATAAAATTTTTCTTTTTTACAGGCGTTAATTCATTTAATTTTTTATCGATAGTTTGTTCCCGGTATAAAAGATACGCTTTATCAATTTGCTCGGCAACTCGCTTTAATTCTTTTAAATTATATAGTTTACGATCTTTTTCCTGTTTTTTTTGTTTTATCACTTCACCACTATTTTTTGATTTTTTGAAATTGTTTTTCAAAGCACTTAATAAATAAGCCGCGCTATTTTTGACTTGTCCTAGTTGATAATTTTTTGATTCTTCAATCACCGTCATTTTTTCACGGATAAACTTAAGACTATACTGCGATAAGATCTTCTCAGTTTGATGAGGAGACACGCCAAATTCATTAATAAGTAGCTCACGAACGATCGTTATTTCAGACGAACCTTCTTCCTCTGTTGTCACTTTGTTACCAATTCTTATTTTTTTAACACGTTCTTTTAATAAAAAACGAATTTTAATCACCCGCCGACGTTCTCTCACTAATTCTGGCTCAACTAAAAGATCAGAATAAGTATTAACTTCTTCAACTGATTTATCAAGCACTCTGCGTTTAAAGTCTCTAAAAACAATATAATTATTTTGCGGGACACCCATCATTTTACGAAATGTCTGAATATCAAACCATTTTGTATTAGGCAACCCTCGATAACGAATACAATTTTCATAAAGTGCAAGACCGTAACTAGATTTAAAGCGCGATTGAATATAAAGATTAATTTTACCAAACATAGAAGGAGAATAAAGTAACTGCTTCATTCGGGGTGAATAGGCATAATAACAGATAGGTCCTTGTAAACTAACACTTGCAATAATTGAACTTGCTGTCCAATCTTCAGAACCTGTCGTGTCATTTACAATATTCCACTCAAGCACAGTTGCTAATAATCCTTTTAAAGCCTCTCTAATCACAGCATGATTATGGCCATTATAGGAAATCAACTGACATAATTTTTTAATACTAATTTGATGCTCTTCTTTAACCATTAATTCTTTGTATGCATGATAAAGCAGTGCATTGCTCACTTTTCTTTGTAACAAACTTAATGTATTTGAACAATGAATAGTCGCTGCATGTTTCTTCAACTCATGCTTATCTAATTTTTTCTCTAATCCCATAGCCGTCACAGTTTGTCCCATAGTCGTCACAGTTAACTCCCAAAAGCGTCACATGAATTCCCAGAAGCGTCACATTTTCTCCCAGAAGTGTCACCATTCAGCATGAAAAAATATTAAAATTCATATAGTTACACTCCGCTAAACAATATAAACATTATATTAAACAAACAACAACCCGGTGTTGTTTCAATGATGCTTTTTTTTGTTTATTTCGACACAAAATAGATGATATATTAAGTTGTTTTGTAATACAAATTAAGGACTTGCTCTATGAAGATCATCGCATTTTTAAATAATAAAGGCGGTGTAGGGAAAACAACGTGTAGTCGTACAATGGCTGAGTATTTAAGTAAAGTAAAAAAAAAACAAACCTTAGCGATTGATTTTGACCCACAGTGTAATTTCTCACATCAATATCTTAAAATGGAAATTGATCCGGCTGCTCCAGAAGGACTGATGCCCCCTATCCATCCTGATTATAATCCAGATGATCCTGAAGAACTGGATTGGGATGGACGTAGTAGTATTGCTGAAATTTTTTATGGTCAAGGCGTTGTGCCTTATCCAACTTATATTGAACAATTAGATCTTGCGCCAGGACATGCCGATAAATTACTTGCTGCAGAAGCGGTCAGAAAGAATGACGTTGTCGATAAAGTGCACAAACAACTCTTTAATTTTTTGAATTCTCCGGATGTTAAAGCAACTTATGAAACAATTGTTATTGACACAGCACCTTCTAAAGGCCCTTTAACTGTCAGTGTTATTAAAGCAGCTACACATATTGTGATTCCTTCTGTGATGGAAGAACAGCCTGTACAAGGCATTTATGGGATGTTACAGCTTTGGATGCAAGAATCATTAACGCGTGAGAAAAATCGTCCTTTGAAATTAATTGGCATCTTGCCTAATATGTTTAAACAAACCAGATTACACAAAGATATTTTAACTAGCTTACAAGATAATATGGCGATTGGTAAATACATCATGCCAGTTAAAATTAGTCAACGCATTGTGTTTGCAGAAATTGATTCAGAAGATGCTACTCCACGTTCAGTATTTGATTTTTATAATAATCATGTTGCTAAACGTGAAGCAGTCGAAGTATGTGATTATATTGCTGAGAAGGTATTTAACGATGAGTAAAAAAAAGCGCTTTGGTGTATCAGAAGCATTAAGTCGAGGTTTAAGTGAAACAATCCATGTGGTTGAAAATAATTTAGGTATTTTTCGAAATGTCATTTTACCTCTCTCACGCTTGGAGCTTGATCCTGATAATCCACGCAAATTAGCGATTGGATTAATTGACCTGCAAAAAGGATTACACAAAAGTGATCCGACTTATGAGCAAAAAACGGCAGAATTTGAAAAGCTAAAAGAACTTGCCAATACTATCGAAAGCAGTGGAATTATCAATCCAATTGTTGTTTATAAACGAGGAGAGTATTATCGTATTGTTGCGGGCGAACGTCGCTTTTTAGCTTCTCACATTGTTGGCAGGACAGAAATTGAGGCTCGGGTTTTTAATGATAAACCCAAAGCATTTGACTTAAAATTAATTCAATGGATAGAAAACACCGCTCGTGAAGATTTAACGCTTGATGAGCGCATTAACAACATTCGTGAAATAATTAATGAATATACCATTCAGCAAGGTGAAGTCGATTTAACGGGTACTCTTTTAAAAAATATTACTGGATTATCTTTGTCTCAGGCAACTTACTATTTAGCTGTATTAAATGCTCCGGAAGAAATTCTGCAAATGATTGGTAATGGTATGATTCGTAGCTTAGATAAAGCCGCAATCATCGCAGGTATTTCTTGTGCAAATACACGCGAAGAAGCACTCGCTGCGTGTGTCGAAGGATGTAGTTTAAAAGAGTTACGAAAAATTGCTGCTCGTCCCAAACAACATCTTAAGAAAAAATTATCTGTTCCTGCTAAAACAAAACCAGGACGTACATTGTCACGCGTTAATATGGGTTTTACATTTAATACAGCAGTTATACATACCATTGTTGAGTCAGTATTAAAGCAAACAGAATTTAGGCGCTACACAGATATTTTTTTAAAAGTAGATTGGAACCACATCGATCAATCTACTCATGCTTTTAAAAAACTCATTGAAATTTTGGAACAAGAGGTGGTGAGATAATACAATGAATAAACAAACAATGACATCGATAAAAGTTCAAAAAAAACTTCATTTTAAGATGCAGCAACAAATTATTAGTGATGGTTATGGAATGCGTGGTAAAAGTAAATGGATTATTGAAGCCATTGAGTATTTTTTAAGACTACCAGATTATCCTTCACTCACAGATATTGCAGATGATATGGAGCAATTAAACGATGTCATTAGTATACGAGTCCCTGATAACTTATTAATTTTAATTGATCGTGCAATTATTGAAGTACGGCGACAATATCCTATTATGGAAGGTGTTAAAAGTAATATGATTCGAGCCAGTATTATACAACGATTAATCCGTCAAACTTCGGTGACCGAAGTTTGAGTTAACATATTGAAAAATAATAACTTTAATTGATTTTAATTACTGATCAGTGAGTTATCTATATGGATGATTCTACCTATTAGGTATGTGACGCTTATGGGAACTGTATGTTCTACGTAGAACAAATTTTTTAAAAAATTGAAGGAAAAATTATGATACAAACTAAATATATCGACTATAAGGATGGATCTACGGCTTTAGAAGGCTTTTATGCGGCTGATGAGACGCTAACTACTATACGTCCTGCTATTTTGGTCGTACATGATTGGTCAGGGCGTAATGAATTTTCATGTCAAAAAGCGGAACAATTGGCGCAACTAGGGTATATCGGCTTTGCTATTGATATGTTTGGAAAGGGTGTTTTAGGTAGAAATAATGATGAAAAAATGGCACTTATTTCCCCTTTCTTAAATGATCGCGGGTTACTAACGCTGCGTATTTTAAGTGCTTACCATGCCTTGAAAAAATTAGAGTATGTTGATACTTCACGTATTGCTGCTATTGGTTATTGTTTTGGTGGATTATGTGTATTAGATTTAGCAAGAAGTAATGCTGATGTGTGTGGCGTTGTCAGTTTTCATGGACTATTAAATGCACCGAGTGAACGTCAGCAAACACCTATTAAAGCTAAAGTGCTAGCCTTTCAAGGGCATGATGATCCAATGGTGCCGCCTGAGCAAGTACTAGCCTTTGAAAATGAAATGACAGCTGCACAAGTTGATTGGCAAGTAACAACGTATGGAAATACAACACATGGATTTACTAATCCGTTAGCAAACGATAATAAGCTTGGTACTTTATATAATCCAGTCGCTGCAGAACGAGCTTGGCTTGGCATGAAAATATTTTTTGAGGAAATATTGGCGATTTCCTCTTAAATCAATAATTAATAAATATTAGGGCAGCTATCTATCTGGGATAGCTGTTTTTTTGAATTAAATTTGACATTTTTCACAATAGACAGTGCTTCTTTGACCGATATGGATCATTTGTAAAATATGGCTGCATTGGTAACAAGATAAGCCCGCCCGACCATATACATTCAGATGTTGAGAAAAATAACCTGGATTTCCTTCGCTATTAATAAAATCTTTTAATGTGGTGCCGCCGCGCTTAATTGCTTTACGTAAGATAAATCGAATAGCGATGACTAATGATGAAAATCGATCTTGTGTTAGTTTACGCACGGATAATTTAGGATTAATTTTGGATAAAAAAAGCGATTCAGCAGCATAAATATTCCCAATACCCACGACAATTTTATTATCCATAATAAATGATTTAATAGAAACCGATCTTGATTGTGCTAAGTGCCATAAATACTCTCCAGAAAATTTTTTATCAAACGGTTCAGGTCCTAATGATATGAGTAACGGATGGTCTTTATAATGAATACCAGCCCATAGAAAAGCCCCAAATCGTCTGGGATCAGTAAATCGCAAAATTTTATTTGCATCAAATTCAAGATCGAAATGATCATGCTTGTTAATAGGTTGTGTCTTATTGACTATACGCACTTGACCTGACATGCCTAAATGTAACAGTGCGGCACCTTGATCAAAATGTAAGATTAAATATTTCGCTCGACGCGTAATCTTATGGAGTTTTTGTCCCATGAGTTTTTGTGAAATATTTTTAAAGATGGGCCAACGTAAGTCATAACGACGGATGGTTACTTTGCTAATAGTTTTCCCTTCAATATGAGGCTTTAATCCCTGTAAAACAGTTTCTACTTCTGGTAATTCTGGCATATTGATACTACTTAAAATAAATAATTATGCCATAAAAAGACTATTTTTATGTTAAAATATCACCCCGTGTCTAAATTATTTTAAAAAAACAGACAATGAAAATTCCATTTTTAAAGCCATTCATCATTGGTAATCTGCAATTTCCAATCAATCTTATTCAAGGTCCATTAGCAGGTATTAGTTGCGCACCTTTCAGATTTTTAACTGAAAAATATAGTGCGCCTGCTTTTACTTATACAGAAATGATTTCGTGTAGTTCATTGTTATATCAACCTCAAGTTATTTATCAAAGATATTTAAAAAAGATACCAGGTGAAGGAAAAGTAGCAGTACAATTAGCCGGCAGCGATCCGGTTATTTTAAAGCAAGCTGTGATGCAAGCGACAGATTATGGTGCTGATCTAATTGATTTAAATTGTGGTTGTCCAGTTAAAAAAATACGTCGTAAAGGATCTGGCTCAAAATTATTAACTGACCCACTAAAATTATTTAAGTTAATCACCGCAATGAAAAATAACACACATGTGCCTATCTTAATTAAAATAAGAATACCAGAAAAAACAAATGAAGCATTTAATTTTGAAATCGCTAAAGTGATAGAAGAAGCAGGTGCTGATTGTCTGATTATTCATGGACGTCATTGGACAGAGCATTATGAAACGCCCTGTCAATACGAAAAGATTCAATTTTTTGTTGAAGCTTTAAAAATACCAGTCGTTGGCAATGGTGATATTATTGATTTGAAGTCTTTCAAAAATATGGCGGTTACCGGTTGTCAGGGTATGATGATTTCGCGCGGTAGTGTCGGTCAGCCTTGGTTCATTCGAAAATTGATAGCAGAAATCAAGAATGAATCTTTTCTATCCCCTAGTGCTTCTGAGATAGGTTTGATTTGGCTTCAGCATGTTAGCTTGCTGGCAGAATTATTAAATAATGATTATCAAGCATTGTTACAAGCCAGAAAATTTTCTAAATATTATGCCCGTCATTTACCTAATAAAGCTGCTTTTTGTGAAGCGCTCAATCAATGCAAAAATTTATCAGATTTACAGAAAATAAGTTATTTGTATTTTATTTGAAATTATTGTATAAAATTAAATAAAAATTAAACAAACTGACCTGCGGCCCATCCAGATGACCAAGCCCATTGAAAATTAAATCCCCCTAGCCAACCTGTTACATCTAATACTTCACCTATAAAATATAATCCAGGGACTGCCAATACTTCCATTGTTTTAGATGAAATAGCGGCACAATCAACCCCACCGATTGTGACTTCTGCTGTGCGATAGCCTTCGGTGCCATTGGGTTTTATAGTAAAATTTTGCATTTTTTCAGCTATTTTTTTAAAATCATCATAAGAAGTGTCGCTTAATTTTTTGTAAGTGATTTGTTCAGGTAATAAAGTTTCAATGACTCTTTTAGGTAATAACTCGTTTAATATTGAGTGGATGATTTTATGAGGGTGTTGAATTTTTACTTTTTTTAAATATTCAAATAAATTTATTGTTGGCAGTAGATTAATAATAATTTCTTCCCCTGCTTGCCAATAAGATGAAATTTGCAATATAGCAGGACCACTGAGACCACGATGCGTAAATAAAAAATTTTCGTGAAACTTTTTATGCTTATTAGCGACAATACTATCGATTGCAATACCAGAAAGTGTTCCTAATCTATTTTTATCTTCAGGTTGTAAGGTGAAAGGAACCAATCCTGCACGTGTGGGCCACACTTTAATGCCAAATTGTTCTGCAACTTTATAGCCAAAAGGACTCGCTCCCATTGTTGGAATAGATAAGCCACCGCTAGCAATGACTAATGCTTCAGCATGAAAATCTCCGCGTGTTGTTTTTACTTTAAAATGATGATCATGAATTTTTTCAAGCTGATTAATAATCGTATTTAAACGAATTTCAACGGTATTTTGCATACATTCTGCTAGTAATAAGTTTAATATGTCTTTTGATTTATTATCACAAAATAATTGACCCAATGTTTTTTCATGAAAAGGAATATGATGTTTTTTAACTAATTCAATAAAATCCCATTGCGTATAACGAGTCAAAGCAGATTTACAAAAATGTTTATTATATGAAATATAATTAGCAGGGTCTATGTGATAATTAGTAAAGTTACAGCGTCCACCACCAGACATTAAAATTTTTTTCCCTGCTTTATTAGCATGATCAAGTACTAGCACTTTGCGGTTACGTTTGCCAGCTTCAATCGCACACATTAATCCTGCAGCACCAGCGCCTAGAATAAGAACATCTATTTTTTCCATGTTTTTATTCTAACATAGCCATTTAGATACCATTCATATAAGAGAAATCCTATTTTTTGTATAGTGTTAAGAGAAAGCATGATCTCACGTTCGTCAGCTAATTTTTTTAAATATGGTTTTATTTGCGCATGGACAGTAAAGGACTCACCATTAATAAAAAATTGTTTATGCGTAAATAATATTTGTGATTTTAAATCCAACATAATCCCATGTTGGATAGCTAATTTAAAAAATTCTTTTTCACTCATTGCTGGATCGGGAGGGTCAAATATTAAATTTGCTTTGGGTTCACTTAAATAAGCCCCTAAAAAATTCTCGATATCGTTTTTATTAAATTTAATTTTTCGTATCATTTTTTCAATTTTTACAATCATTTGTTGAGAAATTTCAGCAGGATGTTTTGATAATGTTAAATCAGGATCAGTATATCTTCCTGTTAAGTGCAAATGATCTTGTAAAAACATTAAAAAAGCTTGTGTTATTTCTTCAGCACTGACCGCACGAAAACCAATGGAATAAGTCATACATTCACCACGAGCAATTCCATGATGCGCATATTTCGGTGGTAAATAAAGCATATCGCCAGGATTTAAAATCCATTCTTCTTCTGATTTAAAATTTTTCAGGATTCGCAAAGGTGCATTGGGTATTAATGTTTGATCGTTTTGTTTGGAGATTTTCCACAGTCGTGTCCCTTGACCCTGTAATAAAAATACATCATAAGAATCAAAATGAGGGCCTACACTACCACCGTCAGGTGCGAAACTGACCATTAAATCATCTAATCGTGCATGTGGAATAAAATGAAATGTTTTTAATAAACTTTCTGCTTCTGGTAAGAAATAATTGAGTCCTTGAACCAGTAAAGTCCAATGACCTGTTAGTTGGGATAAATAATGTTTTTTAAAAGGACCGACATCTAAAGTCCATTGTCGAGATTGAAAACGTATGAGACGTGATTGAATGTCTTCTTTGCAGGATAATGCAATTAATTTTTCTTTATTTAAAAAATTTTTAAAATTAGGAAAAGCATCCCGAATGAGCAAAGGTTTTTTCTGCCAATATTTTTGTAAAAATTGCTGAGCAGATAGTTTTCCAAATAATGTGCTATTTATTTTTATCATAATTAAGTAATTAAAAAATATATTATACACAAGCAATGATTATTCAGCTATTTTAAGTTTATAAATCGTAGCAGCGCAATTAAGAAAAGTACTAGGAGAATTATTGTCTGATGGAGAAAATCAAGAATTAATTTACAAATTTGATTGATTAGCGTATCCTCTAGTCAGCGACGTTATTAGATTATGTTGCATAGTTGAGCAAGAAAGCTAGATAAAGAAGAAAATGTCATAAAAAAAACAATAAAAACAATATGTAACAATACATATTGTAAGAATGATTTAATTTTTTTGAATGTATTAATCCTGAGGAGAAAAAAATGTCTTTAATGAAAATATTAAGTGAATGTAGACGTTATATTCGTCGATATCCAGTCGCGCAACATACTGAGGTTATCGAAAAACTAGTTGATGAAATTGATGAATGTAATGGATCAAAAAAACTGACTGAGGATGCTATTATAAGAGCAAAAACAAGAGCTGCCGAATATACATCTTTCGCTCCTAATCATTTTAAAGATTTTGTCGCATGGATAGACGAAGCTAGAGCTAATCAATTAATAACTTATGATTATAAAAGTGAAATAATTGACTTAGAAAAACACAAAAACACGTGGTTTTGGTCGCAACCTAATCCGGATATTGCAAGAGAGGAAAAGTTCAAAAAAAATACTACTTCATGTTTTCTTTC
>Ga0207010_1027_pt1 | contig 40115 bp, 34 predicted proteins | sample Alteio_BWMinCont_82_FD_153465 | JGI IMG/M metagenome (GOLD analysis project Ga0207010, IMG submission 153465) | Enriched cells from forest soil in Barre Woods Harvard Forest LTER site, Petersham, Massachusetts, United States -... | ecosystem: Environmental > Terrestrial > Soil > Temperate forest >...
CAACCGGCTGTGGAGGATTTTCATACTGAGAATAATCTTGCTGGAGCGGAACCTGGTAGCCGTCATCACCGTAGTAGACGGGATATCCGCCTCCCCATCCTAACCAATTGATTATTTTTTAACCATCTATAAAGCTCAGAGAAAATTATGTCCAGTGTTCTGTTTCTTGTGCAGCGCTTTTAGTCATAGCCTAAACTTTTTTTTTGTATTTGGACCGGCACCGGCTATTTATAACAGAGTTTTAACATTCTTGGGACCAATCCGCATTGTTAACGATACTCATCCTTGGATGCAAGCAGGATATAACTACTTTACTAAGTAATGATCCTTTTTTGAATTGCAGATTAGGCATCGCCCCTCTTGCACCCTTTCAAAGTCTCCTTGCTATAACGTTGATGGGAGACAAGAGGAGATCTGATGTGGGGGTGTTTGACCGCGGTAGCCTACCGCGGTCAAACTTTTGAATTTCGGAAGTATTTAAAAAATGATATGCTTTCAACCATGAATACATTATTTTTCATCATAACAGGCACATTGGGATTGTTGGTCATCGGCTGGCTAACATGGTTCAGCTGCAAGTACGTGATCTACCTTATCAAAAACCACAAAATCTCTCTACGCCCTACTTTCAGAGGGTTCAGAGAAAAAATCTGGATGACCATCGGCCTCGGCATCGTTTTCTTCGGCTTCTATTTTGCCATCGTCTTGCTAAGCTCAAAACTGATTACCCCGGCAACAGGAGAAAGCTTTTTTAACCTTGTCAAAAACCACCCCATCGATTTCATCTACTTTGGTCTGTTCATCGTCGCTTCTATCACCCTAAGCATCTACCTGGTCAGAATGGTTATCAAATACCTCTTTATTACTAAATCTAAGAATCGCTAGAACTTTCTTTTGATTTGATTATGCAACACCTTTTGATGTAAAATAAACGTAGAGAGGATATGTATTTCAGCTCATTTTATGGATAGTCATCTTTTATGAATGATAATAAGAAACGACTCCAGCAGCGTGTCATTAACGCTTGCGAAGGAGCATTGTATAAGAATCAATATATCAGCCCTATCGATGTCTTCATTGGAATGCAAATGCTCCAGCCAAACCAGATTGAAGACTGGCGAAAAGGGACAATCCTCCTCCCTTTGCTATTTTTCAATCTGTTCATAATTCGCCATGTTCACAGTGTAAGAAAGAAATTAGTTCAGGGAATTTTTTATTCAATGACAATAGTCAATATTTATGTCTTGATTGTACCAATTTGCACGAGTTGGAATATCTTCCCAATGGAATTAAAGGAAATTGCAAATTGTCTCGTCAATTAGAAAAAGAGGGTGTCAAATCCACAAGAGTAGTCCAATTTAATCGTGGCGACAAACGTTATAAAAGGATTGGTGTTCTGGTCGAAAAAGAGCTTCTTCATAAAGCCGGAAAAGAGCTCAAGATAGAAGATGATGATGAAACCGATGACGAAGAATCTGATGATGAAGAATCCAATGCCGTCCCTCCAAAGCGGCTGCGCCGCCGTACTTAAACCGCTGCCGCGGTTATGCTCAGAGCCTGTATAGTGCTTTCAGTGCAAAAAAAACATTTTTCCCATTCGTCCTATATGTTCTATTAGTAAGCGGCTGCGCCGATGTCAAAAAAACTAAAATGGCTGGACGAGGGTGTGTTTTAGGATAGGCTGTTTGGCGGCGCGGACTTCATCCAGGCGGGAAACAGGGGTCGACTGGGGAGCATTGAAGACGTTGAAGGGATCGGCGTTGATTTCGTTGACGATGGCCTCTATAATTTGAATAAAGTGGTCAAGGGTGGCCTTGGACTCGCTTTCGGTCGGTTCGATCAGCATGCACTCTTTGATGATGAGGGGAAAATAGACCGTAGGGGCATGGACGCCGTAGTCAAGCATCCGTTTAGCAATGTCGGCCGCCCTAACCCCTTTGTCGAGAAATCTGTCTGCCTGGACGACAAACTCGTGCATACAGGTTTGCGGAAATGGAATCGCGAAGAACTGCCCCATTTTGCTTTTCAGATAGTTAGCATTTAAGACAGCCACTTCAGAAATTTTTCTTAATCCAAAGTTACCATGCAGCTTGGCATAAAGATAAGCCCGCAGGTAAATGCCGAAATTACCATGGAAAGGGGCGACTTGTCCGATGCTATTAGGTTCGTCCCACTTGACGTGATAGCCTGACTTATCTTTATACACCTGTGGAACTGGGAGAAAAGGCTTTAAGATCTCATTGCACAACACTGGCCCAGATCCTGGACCTCCTCCTCCATGTGGCGTAGAGAATGTTTTATGTAGGTTAATATGCATTACATCGAATCCCATGTCACCCGGACGGGCAATGTTCATGATCGAGTTGAGGTTGGCACCGTCATAGTACAGGAAGCCCCCGACATCATGGACGATTTTACAGATTTCTGAGATGACTGGGCTAAACAGTCCAAGCGTATTTGGATTGGTCAGCATCAACCCTGCCGTTCGCTTTGAGACTGCCTTACGTAAGTCATCAAGATTCATATCCCCTTGGGCATTGGTGGGGATGGTAATAGTCTTAAATCCGGCCATGGCCGCCGTGGCCGGATTAGTTCCGTGAGCATTATCTGGAATGAGAATTTCTGTTCTGTCTTGATCCCCTTTCTGCCGATGGTAAGCTGCGATCATATGGATGCCGGTAAATTCCCCTTGGGCGCCGGCGTTTGGCGTCAAAGTTCCGGCTGTCATGCCGCATAATTTACAAAGGAAACCGATCAGCTCATCGATGATCTGCAGATTACCCTGGACCGTCTCGTCAGGGGCCAACGGGTGGGTTCTGGCAAAGCCCGGCAGCGCTGCGGCGACTTCATTGACACGCGGATTGAGCTTCATCGTGCAGCTGCCTAACGGATAAAAGTTGGTATCGATCCCCATATTTCTTTCGGCCAGATTGGCAAAGTGGCGAGTCAGGTCGATTTCAGAAATTTCGGGCAGCATCAACGGCGACTGTCGCTGCAGTTCTGGTGGAAATGGGAAAGACAAAGTCTCATAAGAAAAAGGAATGGTATAAGCACGCTGTTTGGACTGTGTTTTTTCAAAGGCCGTTTTCATGCTACCTCCTGCGCCACTTTGACGTACCTGTCAAGCTGTTGGAGACTTTTAACTTCTGTCACGGCGATAAGAAGAGAATTGTTATTCAAAGAAACGCCAGGCTGGATGCCGTTTTTCTGAAAATGTTTTATCACTTTATCCAATGGCATTTTAAATTCGGCAACGAATTCATTAAAGGTGGTCCGTCCATGAGAGATGAGAATGCCATTGATTTTTTGCAACCGACTTTTCAGGTAAGCAGCTCTCTGATAGTTAGCCATGGCCAATTCTTTCATTCCTTCCTTTCCATACCAGAGAATAGTGACAAGGCTAGCCAAGGACGCTAAAGCCTGGTTTGTGCAGATATTGGAGGTGGCCTTTTCCCTGCGGATATGCTGCTCCCTTGCCTGCAGTGTCAAAACAAAGCCCCGTTCGCCATGTGTGTCGACTGTTTCGCCTGCAATGCGGCCAGGAAGCTGGCGGACCAGATCTTGCCGGCAAGCCATGTAGCCGGCATAAGGACCGCCAAATTCCAGGGGCAAGCCTAAAGGCTGGCAATCCCCAACTGCAATGTCGGCTAAGAGCTCCTTGGCCGAGGGGCATATTCCATAAACGATTGGATCGGCGCAGACGATGCAGATGATACTCTCTTTTTTTGCAATCTCAAATGAGGCCCTGACATCATCCAGCACACCAAAGTAATTGGGATTTTGCAACAAGATGGCCGCAGTTGTGTGGTCGGCTTCTTTCCTGATGAAGTCAAGATCGACTCCCCCATCCTTGGTAAAAGGGATTGTAACAATATTGTAGTCGAGACATTGCAAATAGGTCTTGATGACCGCACCATAGCGCGGATTTAATGATTGACCAATCAATACCTTATTGCGGTTTTTGTGATGACGGAAGGCCATCAAAATCGCCTCGGCACAAGCGGATGCACCATCATAGACCGATGCATTGGCCACATCCATACCTGTGAGGGCACAGATGGCCGACTGAAATTCAAAGATCGCCTGAAGCATCCCTTGCGAGGCCTCGGCCTGATAAGGAGTGTAAGACGTCAAAAATTCAGACTTGCTTGTAATAGAGCTTACCAATGCCGGCACATGGTGTTCATAAGCACCGGCACCCAGATAATTTTCGTATGAAGAAAAAGTGTTTTTTACGGCCAATTCTTCCATGAGGCGCAGCCCCTCATACTCGGAAAGACCATCATCAGTTTCAGGGCCCCGAATACGCAAATCGGACGGAATAGACGAGAATAGGTCGTCGATACCGTCCAGGCCAATCTCTGAGAGCATGGCAGCAATCTGAGGTGATTTGTTGGAAATAAAATCCATCTACTTACCATTCAGAAATTGATCATAACCTTGCCTATCCATCAATAGGTCTAATTCAGCCGGATTGGACACCTTGATTTTAACGATCCAACCGCTATCTTCGGGAGACTGGTTGATCAGTTCCGGATGATCCGTCAGCTTGCTGTTGACCTCGACAATTGTTCCTGTCGCGGGAGAATAGACATCGGCTGCCGCTTTCGTCGATTCCAGCACAGCCAACTCCTGTCCGGCGTTGATGTCCCTGCCGGTCGTTGGCAGTTCTACATAAACAATGTCACCCAGCTCTTTCTGGGCGTATTGTGTAACTCCAATGCGGACAATATTCTCTTGTCCATTCTCTATCCATTCATGCGATTCTGTATATTTCATTTGTTTTTCCTCACAAAAGGTAATTCCACCACTTGACCTTGGCAGGCCGTATTCCGTATTTGAATAATAATAATATCGCCGATCTTTAAAGATCTATCAACTAAAATCAACGCAATGGCCTTATTTAATGTCGGAGAAAATGTTCCGGAGGTGACTTCCCCGATTTGTTTATTATCGAATAATACCGGATGTCCTTGACGTGCAATCCCTTTGTCCAAAAGGAGCACGCCGTAAGCTTTTCTCCCCTCTTTTTTTTGCATAGCTTCCTTGCCCAGGAAATCATGGTTGTCGTATTTGACTGACCAAGCCGATACACTTTCTGTCGGGGCAATGTCATCGGTTAGCTCGTGTCCATAAAGTGCAAAACCCATCTCGAGCCGCAGTGTATCCCTTGCCCCCAGACCTATAGGCTCTACGCCAAGTTGCATGAGTCTATCCCATAGTGTAACGATCTCTTCATTGGGTGCATAGATCTCAAATCCACCGGCGCCGGTATAACCTGTCCGGGAAAGATAGATGTACCCTTTCCTGATAAAATGCATCGGCTTGATCTGGGCAACTTCCGGATAGATTGATGAAAGGAGCGGCAGGGCCTTAGGTCCTTGCAAAGCCAGGATGCCATTGCCTTCAAAGTAGTCTTCAATCTGGACGCTTTTCCCTTGCGCCCACTTCTTCAGATGATCCAGATCTTTTTGTCGGTTAGAGGCGTTGACAATCACAAAGAAATCGGTGTCGCTATTTTTATATACGATGAGATCATCGACCGAGCCGCCATGCTCATTAGGCCAGACAGTATAGGTGGCTGATCCCGGTTCCTTGCCCATGATATGATTGCTGGAGAGGTAATCGAGCAGCTCTTCGGCATCAGGTCCACGAACGCCAATTCGTCCCATATGGGAGACATCAAATAGTCCGGCTTTTTCTCGCACGGCCTGGTGCTCTGCCAAAATCCCTTTGTATTGGATAGGCATCTCCCAGCCAGCAAAGGGGGCTAGTTTGGCCTCTAAAGCAGTGTGGTGATCATATAATATGGTTTTAGATGTAGTCATAGCAATGCTAGGGCTACTTTCAGGGCCTCTTCAACTCGAATCATTGTTACCTGATCAACAGAAGTAATTTTTTGTCCTAATCTCTGTTTATCTAAAGCTCTTATTTGATCCAGGAGAATTTTGCATTCCCTATCCTTAAGTATCAATTTGGCTTCAAAGGGGTATATGTTTTTTATTTTACTCGTGATTGGAGCAGCAATGACTCTTAGTCCTTTTTTATTTTGTGAATTATTTGAGAGAATTATGCAGGGGCGTGTTTTTTGTATTTCTGAACCTAGGGTGGGATTAAGTTTTATCCAATATATCTCCCCCCGTTTAGGAAAATCATCCATTTTTTAACCATTCCCAATCTTCATCATCATTTAAGTCACTCACATCACTTAATGCATCCCAATCTTTAATTGTTTCTAATCGATCTGCGTCCTTATTAGCAGCTTCATATGCTGCATCCAAAGTCCTTTCTTCTTCGATTTCTTTTTCTCTTAAAGCTTTGCGAATAGCTTCAGAAATGAATCGACTTATCCCTCTTTTGCTTATTTCAGAATGCAAAGATAATATTAAATCGTCCGGGATTGAAATTGTCATATTCTTGTGTCTCATATTCTTCCTCCTATATCTTATATTATACTTAATTATGTAATTAATGTCTATGTATACAGCGGGGCGTTGAAAATGAGACCTCATTCAAGGGAAACATCTACTTTGCACCTTAAAGTTCAAATGAGCTTAATGGAAGCCCAGAGGGAGGGTTGCTGGTCGACTTGGTATTCTTGTGAGACGACTGAGAAATGTTGCGGATGTCCGCTGGTCCGATTGATCCGGTAGGTAAAGCCGATGCGATCAAACTGCTTGGGATCATAGCCATAGAGACACTGTGAAGGGATGAAGATTTTTATTTTGTAATCTTTTTTCCCTAATTGAGTTTTGCACTCCAGTAGCTGCGGATCACAAAGAGGATGGCTGTCTTCGGTACGGAAATGGGTGATCTCCCCTTTTTGCTCCCCTTCAATGGGCTCGGGGAGAAAGAAAAAATGGTGGCAAAAGCGGGTGTTGAATCCGGCAGATTTCAAATCACGCGTATCGATAAACAACTCTATGCTATCCCCTCGCGTTACATCAGGGAGGTGAGATCTGATAAAAGGCTGATCAACCATAATACTAAAGGCCAAACCATCTTCATGCCACCCCATCGCCATTTTTGCAAAGGGATAGTCCTGCGTAAGCTTGCTGGTCGAAGGCAAACTATGCGTCCTGAAGGGAGGCTCCTGGTCTTTTTTCACCAGCCTCAAGCAGTCGCATGAGATGGCAAAAAAATGGACTGGATTAAGTGAGAATGATTTTTCTTTTTCAAACATATTTTTTCATAGGAGAGGAGAGAGGTGAGAGGAGTTACAAGTTTTAATAATTCCTACTCTTCTGTCTCCTCCCATTTTACTCGTCGAGTCCTTGTGCAGGTTCTTCGCCTTTTTGCAGGTAGGCGAGAGAGATCGCATTTTTGTCCTTAATCTTGGCGAGGACAGAGCGCATCAGCGTGCGCTGTGCTTCTGCGGACAAGAATTCCTGCGCTTCTCTAGCATGCTCTGCGGTTTCTTTAGCAACGATCTCATCATCCAGGGTCTTTCCTTTGACTTGATAGAAAGCCAGCTGTCCGTTTGGCGGAGTAACCAGCTCTGACCACGACTGTTCCTTCATGGCAAAGGCTTCGGATGGATTGATCAGGTTATCTTCGTCTTGTCGGCTGATCTCTTTTTCTTCTTTCTGAAGCAGCCACTGATCTTTTAAAGGCGAGCGGGCTGCGAGCTTCTGATCGCCTGCCGGAGTGGTTGTCCTGACAAATTTATCCCCTTGTGATGGATCCTTCTGCACCTGAGCTTTAATGGCAGCGATATGCTTCTGGAAGCGAATTGATGCAGCCTTGTCATTAGTCATCTTCTCATCTTTGCCTTCCTTCTTCAGGGCTGCAATGACATCTTTGAAATAGTCGTTGGCCACTTTATCTTTTACCGTCACGAAAGGGCGCCATTCTTTATTTTCTTGTTGATAGACAAGCAGATTTTGTCCTCTGATGGCTTCATAATGTTTTTCCAAAATGCGATTATGGACATTATTCAATGTTCCATCGGTATTGGCTTCGGCAAAAGTGAGCACCTCCGGCTTAGCAGCACGTTCGAGAACAACAATGCGGTAATAGCTTTTGTCGTCAGCAGTGTATGCATTCAGAGGGCTCTTAGCATCAGGAGCAGCATCAATAGCGGCTTTATCCAGCTGCTTCATGAGTTCATTTCTCTTCTCTTTGGAATCGAGCCCTGTGAAGAAAGGTGCTCCCCCTTCGCTGCGCAGTCCCACATTCATTTTTTGCTTAGAAGCTTCGTCCAAGGCCTGTGTGATCCATTCAGGATGTTCTTTAAGGATAGTATCTTTTGCAAAGCCATCAACTTTGGAACGGCTGATCTTGTCGAGGTTATCCAGGGCATCTGCCCGCTCAGTAGGCGTTTTTGCTTCTTTTAAGGCAAGCTCAGGGAATTTCTTTTTGATCGCATCCCAATTTTTGTCATCGGCTTCCCAGCTCCACATTTCTTTGATGGAAATCCTCGCCTGGATATTCTTTTGATTCGCTTGGGCAACTTCCAGCGCATAATGTTTCTGAACTAGCTCAGGATAGTTTTTAGAGACTTCGGCTTCAGCCAGGAACTCGGTCGGAAGGGATAATTTATCTTTTGCCGGCTTTGTAACAGCGGCTAGATAGATTTCAAATTTCTGTAAATTATCAAAATCACCGAGGCGCACGTCTTGGGGTACCTCATAGATCTCAATAGCGAGCTTCTCATTAGCAAACTTATTAAAACCGGAATAAGCTAAAGTGTCTACCATAGCTGTGTGGCCGGCATCCTGAAAATATCTTCTGAAAAGAAGTACCTGTCTCCAGATTTTGACAGCACGCGTCTGGTCCATATTGAGGCGGCGCAGCTGTTCGGAAAAATACTGTTCAGGCGTCGCTACACCAATATTAGACTGGTCTTCATGGGCTTGGTAGGCGGCTTGCACATTATGAACCAGATCGGCCATCGCTTCAGCCCTCGATACCTGATATCCTTGCTCTTCGGCCAGGATAGCTGCATTGATGATAAACTGGCTGATAAGGCGGGTAAAGTTGGGTCCGAACCAATCATCGATAGAGTGATAACCGAATAAAGCGAGGTCGGCATAGTCAAGGTTGCGGTCTGGCGTAATCCAATTGTATTGTCTCTCTTGATAGCGAATGATATTTCTTGCCATACCGGCAGGGAAGGTGCGCTCTTCAAGATAAAGCTTAACCCTGTCGTCGAAGGCTTCGGGAGTTAGTGGATTTGTCGCAGTACGAAGTTTATTATAATGTTCCGGCATGGCTGGAGAAAAATACCCCCAAACACTCTCGATGCCAATAAAAGGAGCGCTAGGGTGTGTGTAAGGCCTGAATTTCTTTTCTTTTTCCATCCGTTTCTCTAAATCTGCTTGCAGCTCCTTCTGATAGAAACTGACCAGCTCACTGGCAAGTCCGGTGGCAAGAATATCGTTTCTAATGACCCCATCGTTCAAGAAATTGGGTCCCCAGGCTCCATTGAAAAGCATAGAATCATCTTTATCGGTCGCGATGAAAATAGTCATCTCATCAGCATCGGAGCGGGTCACATCGCTACCGTCCACTGCGGTAAACACGATCTGTTCGCGCCAATGGTCTGAACCTAGAGTGCTGTACGTTCCAAAGAATGAGAACGAAATAATGATGACGATAGTAATGAAGAAGAAAAAGTAACGTTGATGGCGGCGGAAAAAGTCGAGCATGTAAATAAAACTCCGATATTTTAAAAGTGATGACTAATGTTATCAAAAATTGCTTTTTCGATCAAGAAAAGATAGGAGTGTATCCTCAGTCCCATTAAGGACAGCATATGTATAGACCATAGTATAACCTTTATTTGACTGGAGATACAAACTTCCGTCTTCTTTCTTTTATCGACTCCTCCTTACTTAAAATTACTTGAAGAAAAAACACAGGCAGATTAGCCTTGTTATTCTCATTTATAAGGAGTTCACTATGTCTAGCAGCAGCATTCCAGGTAGCAGCTTAAGCCCTTTGGCCCCCCTTGTATCCATTAGTATTAATTCTAACAATTGCACCGTCAGAAGCAGATTTCTTAATGACGATACACAAGAACCTATCGTAGATTACTCAGTTAAAATTTATGCTAAGAATCGATTTGGATTTAAGCACCTTGTCGGCGAGGCCGATACGAATGGTAATGGAGAAATTAATACAAACTTTTCATGGTCCAATGCAACCAACCAGTATACGATCACTATGGAAGTCTATAAAAAGTACCGTCCTTTTGAAAAGTATGGATGTGTAGGACATGTTGAGAAGACGAAGATAGACACCTATACCTTCACATCAAATACACAATTAAATAATTTCGGAGATATCAGGTTATCATCTCAAAATATATCCAAAGACTTCACACAGATTAAAAGGCCGCTCAATTATGACATGCCAAAGGCTGAGTATTTTCTCCGACTATTAAAGGCATCGTTCTCTTCTGGTATTAAATCTTTTATTGCCTATGTCCTGCAAAAATGTATCTCCACGGAAAGAATACAGAAGATTTTCCAGAGTTTTGGCCCTCAATTTAAGAAGCCGACTCTAACCGAAAAAGATCTTTTGGAATCTTTGTTAAATGGAATCTGTGCTGTTAAATATGCCACAAAAAACAATGGAGATATTGTTTGGGAGGCAAACTGGGATAATTTTGAATTGAACCCGGCTAAGCCCAGATCTTTGCCTAACGTCACCGTGAATGCAAATAAGAATCCGCAAGGGGATCTTTTGCTGAGAAGCATCCAGATTAAAAAAGAAGAAGAAGGCAGTCCCTGCGTGATCAATTTCAACTCGGAGCCATTCGAGGATTTTTCTCAAAAGGATCAACAAACTTGGGCAATCTATGTTGCCTTTTCCGTTTTCGCCTTGAAAGGGGAAATCGATATCCATCTGGGAGAAGGACACCTTCTTGCCGGAATAATAGCTGAGCAATTCAAGAAGTTCATTTCTCCAAATAACCCCCTTTACCCAGCCGTCATTAATTTTTTAGTGAATATTAGCTTCATCAATTATTTGGGAGCTCAGGGTGAAATTTTTGGTAATGGCAGTGTATTGGCTTGTTCGGCATTGACAAGCGGCAGCATTACTAAGGCGTTGTTTGAGAGTATTAGTCAGGGGGCAGATTTCGTCACTTATCGTCCTCAAACGCCGATTACTAAATCAAATTCAGAAAGAGCCGCATTACAAAATGAATTCTACAATACTTTCTACAACTATTTCACTGATTTGATCAGAGAAAAGGCTGGAGAACTGGATAAACATAAGAAAGAAATCTATCTATTTTCTGAGGCCCTTCGTTCCTATTTAACAGGCTTGCAAGCCTTCCCCGAGATCATGGCTGATGAAAATCAGTTTGGAGATCTGGAGAAAGAAAACCTTGCAAGATGCATGGCACGGCTGCTTTCTCTCACGAGCTATAGCCATTGGTCGGCGCACGTCCGTCAAGAGCCATTGACACACCTGGACGTTGCGTCTCTTAGTATGAGGGACTATGCGCTAGATAAAAATGGCAAACTAGCCGCTTATGGAAACACACCGCAAAGTGCAGCAATAACCCAATTACGAGTTGCGTATACTTTGCTCACTTTCAAATCATTTAATATGATTGAGGGCATCTCTGACGATCTGCTGCAAAGGTTCAGGAATAATCATAGAATTCCAAAAGAAGTTTTGGATAATGTCTTTGGCCGCGTCGAAATCTAGAATTGGCGTTAAGTGTTTATGAGTTGTATTCGTTCGTTTCCAGGTTGAACAACCCCCAATTTGGTTATAGTTTTAAAATTATTATTTTGCAAAAAAAAGAAGAACAGAACAGACTGGAGACTGAGGTTTGCATGCGAAGCCTTGGAGCGCTCGTGCTCTGAGGCCGTGATTTGTCAAGCAATCTTCCTTCCCGCTTCTCCCTTCTTTGGCTTCTTGAGAGTCACTTCAACGGTTTCGCCATCTTTGAGGAGGCGCTTCTTCTGGAGCTTGGCGATGTCTGCATTGGGGGCGAACTCGATCTTTTCGACGATATCCTGCAGTTTAGTTCCTTTTAATACGCATAGGAGCTGTTCCTCCTCTTCAATGGCGCCGATGACATGAATATTAAGCCAAATGAGGGCTGGGATTTTGATTGTCTGACCGTCTTTTAGTCGGGCATTGGGTTTAATCTTGGACAGGTCAGCTTCGGTAATGGGTTCCGCCAGAGCCAGGAGATCTTTGAGCTTGCTCCCCTTCTTCAATTCAAATGAGCCCGGATTGGCCACAGCGCCGGATATGGACACCTGCACGACATCCGAGGTAAGTTCGGCGGTGGTATTGGCCGGAGGAAGCGACACATTCCTTCCAAGAGAGACGTAAGTTAATAAACAGAGAGTAATGATCAGTAAACTGACGATGATCCACTCGTGGGGGAAAAGCTTTGACATGGGATTAGTTCCGGGGGAAATACTCTGTAGCAGGCTCAAACATGACGCTCAAAACACCGATCCCTTTGGCTACAGCCGTCAAGAAATAGACCGTGGAAGGCTTGCAGCGGATCAGAACAGAGAAGTTAAAGACAAATTCTGTGACAGCAATGGCAATCTGCCACATGGACTTGACCTTGACGACATCACTGGAATTTTGGTCTCGTAGGCCCCTGGCTCCCTGAACCATCTGCATGACAAAGCTGAAGCATAGTCCGCCCCGGATCCAGTCGTCTAAAATCTGATCAGGAACCCAACGGAATGTGCGATACTCCCCTATGATGTTTGCATAATATCCCAGATCTAATAATTTCCATTGATCTAAGAAATAGGCTCCACAGCCTATATCGACGGCCATGGATGAAAAATCCGCCAGGATTTTAAATGGTGCAGAAGGCTTTAAGATCGGATGGAAACCGTATAGATTGATCCCGTCTCCATTCCATGCCAGATTTTGTACGGCAATTTTTTCTAAGATGACATTCAACAGTCCATCGTTAAATTCGGCCTCATTTTTGAGACAGGTCCAGTTGTTATCTGTCAGGATATCAAAATAATTTTGCAAGGACTCCTGTGCAAATGCCCGAACAAGAGCATCACGGTCTCCTAATCCCAGGTTTTTGCATAAATGCCTTTCCAGAGCATTTAAGCTCGGAACCGGATCGACATTCTCCAGGTTGTAGGGATAAAACCAGTAATTGGGGATCTTAAAAAAACCATAGAAATCAAAGGAGTTGGCGATGTCAAGCGACTCGACATAGTCAGGAAGGAATGGCTTTTCTCGATAACAATTAATCCCTTGCAGTACTGCTAAAGTAAAGAGGCCCGATTTCTGGAGCCCATTGGGATCGAGTCGGACCACGTTCAATTTATTAACTGTGGCAGCAAAAGCATTTCTGGTCTTTTCGAAACTAGCTGCAATCACACCGTAACCATTATGATCAGTTATGTTACTCACGATATAATTCCTTAGACTCTATTAGGAGGTAGGGGTAAAAGGTTAACGCTTGCGAAGCTATGCTTGCGAAGCCTTGGAGTGCGGTGCTCTGCACCGCCTTTTGCGTGATTGTGGCACTCACCGGCGTTAACGAAAGACGCGATGGCATTAGTGTCAGTGTTGTAATGAGAATGGTTCTCACAATTACGCCAGAAGGCGGTGCAGAGCACCGCACTCCAAGGCTTCGCAAGCAAAAATCTTCTACCTTCTACCTAAACTTTCAGAACATCTTTTCTTGAAGGTCTGAAGTGCTCTTCTTCCTTCTTGAAACCATCCATTGCGAATCTGATAAATGAGGCATTCTGCGTCACAAAGTTCAGCAGGCAGAAAGCCGGCTCCCGGCCGATGGCAGTGTTATTGCTTAAAGTAAGAAGACCTATCTTGCCGATAGTAGCGACTAATTTTAACTTATAGTCGAGTGTACCGACCCCTTCTCTATAAATATCTCTTAGATCAAACAAAGAAGCGGTAAAGATAAAAATCTCTTTAGGTGCAGACAAGATGTTTCCAATCAGTGGAATTTCTTCAATACGCGCACTATAGGCCCACACCTTGCCATTATCAAACTTAAGCCCTGCATAGACACGGACGCTGCCAATCACTGACGCTTGTTTAGAAAACCATCCAAAAGCAATGATATTGTTATCTTTAAGATATTTGCAAGTATCCAGGAAATTTCCGATCGTCAGCAACTTGGCCTGGATGGTGAATGCTTTACCGGCTAGTATATTTACAACATCCTCGATAATTTTAGTCGCATACAAAAACTTTCTTTGTTCGTTGAAGGCTTTATTGGCCTTTGCAAATGTCCCGGTATTCAACCTAAATAGCCAGGTGATCGTGTCAAAATCGGCCACGATCAATTTTTCGACTTTTTCGATACCTTCGAGACTGTACATGCGATAAAGGACTTTGCTAGTGCCATCAGCGAACCAAAGGAGACCGGTATTGCAGTTTCCTACAGTTTTTCCGATAGCTTGGGTGAAGCCGATACCGTACGCTATAACGTCTTCGCCGGCATTTTTAAGTGCACCTGTAATATTACTCATGTCATCCTCCTTCTATTATCTCAATATTCTTGTATAGGCCGGCGCGGGCTGTTTGTTGATGCAAAAAATTCCAATCGACCTAACAACGATAGAAAGGGCATCAATGCATGGCTGAGGAATAGCTTTAATTCCAGCTTCTTTAACAAAGCATGTTCCATGATAAATTACGTCTGTTGCAGCGGATGTTGCATCAAGCTTCAACTTGCGGACTTGGTATGGATCTCTTCCATTCTCTGGTAATTGATACCACGCTTTAGTGGTATTAGCCAGGCTTAAAACACAGCCTGTGCAAATAGAAGCCCTCACAAACACCTCTAAAGGCTGTGCGAATGGATTTTTGCCAAAGACAGAAATATTGCCTAACGCGTTAGAGATTCTGCTGGTGTCTAGAATATTCCAAAACTTAAGGAACATCGTTGTGGTGCCCAGATCAACAGCCAGCCAATTTAAATTGGTGATTGTCTCAAGGATGCTTGGCTGCGCCACAATGAATTTCATCTTTCTGACTTCTTTGGCGAACTCAGCCAGATCATAAGAAAGATCTATGTCCGTTGGCTTGGGGATAATCTTATATTTGCCTTTTTCTGTATTCACTGATACAACACCACACGCTTCAAAACGGTTCGCCAAAGCATCTGCAAACTCTTGAGCATTGCGATAAGCAGGATAACCTTTGGAATTAACCATCGTGTCTAGCTGTTGTTTCAAAATGGACTTTACAACAAATGCTTGTTGAGGAGCTCTCACGAATTGGTGAGGATCGTTACCTCCGCCTTCATAAGGAAACTTTGCTTTAATGGCTTCTTCTAGCTGACGCAGTGCATCTCGAGAATCAACTGAAGCTGCAGTAACCGGAAAACGCCAGTTACGAGGCTGCTGCATGAAACCCCAGAAGAAGAACATGTCAGCAACAGTCTTCCCACGTGGATTAAAGACAGTTAAAATCTGAACATTCTTCAAAGAGGGAAGAAAAGTTGTTGCTAACCCCGATAAGTAAGTATTCCAAAGATCGGTGGCGGCTATTGCGACCTGAAGTGTTTTGTACAATTCAGGAATATTATTTCTTTTGTCATTAAGTGCTTTGACAAAAGATAGAGCCTTAGGCTGAATATAGTTGTATCCGTAGGTAAACTTATCGCCTATTGTTTTAAAATCCATTCCTTTCTCCCCGTTTTATTTAATAAGGAAAATAACTATAGCAGAAGGCCAAAATTATTTCAAGCCTTTTGAAGACTTATTTTATCGTTAATTATATTTTGATTTTTTCTATTCCTTGATCTTTAAAAGGAGCAATGAAGGCTGGGTCACGCCTTTCTCGCGCAATTGTGAGAAGCATTCTCACTGCGAAAGGAATAGTAAATCGGTGATTCCTCTCATGAGTTCCCCTGAAGACATCCGTTTTTTGCCTTCGAGCTGCACTTCTAGCAGTTCGAGGCTTTTATCGCCTGCAGGAACGATGAGGTTTCCCTTTTGGAAGGGTGTATCCCCGATTCTAGTTTTGAAAATTTTGAGCCTTTTGCTCTCGCCCCGCACCGTCACGTAGCACCAGGCGCCCGGATGAGGATTGACGGCCCGCACTAGATCATGGATACGCTGGGCAGGCAGACTCCATTTGATTTCACAATCTTCCAGCTCGATTTTGGGTGCGAAGGTCACTTGGGATTGATCTTGAGGAATCCTTTTTGGAACCGCTACTTCAAATTCCCTGATGACCCTAAGCAACTCTTCTTCACCGACAACGCATAGCTTGGCTTCAAGGTCCTCGAAGGACATCTCGGGTGTGATATCGACCTTGACCTGGCTGATGATGTCACCTGCATCCATTTTTTTGACCATGTGCATGATGGTGATGCCAGATTCTTTTTCCCCTTCGATGATCGCTTTTTGGATGGGGGCGGCTCCCCTATATTTGGGGAGCAGGCTGGCGTGCAGGTTGATGCAACCAATCTTGGGCATATCCAGAAGATGTTGTTTGATGATCTCCCCATAGGCTACAATGACGAAGAGGTCGGCTTTAAAAGCTGCTAGGACATCTGCAAAAGCAGGGTCTGAGACAAGCTCCGGCTGGAAGACAGGAATTTTCGGATTGATCATCTCGCCGATTTTCTTAACCGGTGTGGGGACAGGTGTGCCTGAGCGCCCCTTGGGGCGGTCCGGCTTGGAGATGACCGCAACTATATTGACTCCGTTTTCGAAGAGAAATTGGAGAACCGAAGCGGCAAATTCTGGAGTCCCGAAAAAAACAACCTTCATCGCTTAGCTTTTGGCTGTAGCGGATTCGACTGATTCTTCTTCTTCCTGAGACGGGAGTTCATCCTCAGCCCCTTGGAGCCCCATCAGTCCGCGACGTGTTTCGCGACAGAATTGGACAAAGTGCAGCACTTCCTGCAGGGGTTTTAGTTCCTTTTCAATCCGGTTGAGTGCTTCTTCGAAGCGGAGCTGCGAGCGGTAGAGCAGTTTGAATGCTTTGCTGAGTTCCTGACGAATCTCCAGCGGGATTCCGCAACGTTTGAGTCCAATGATGTTGAGCCCGCCAAACTTATACGGTATGCCTGCACCAATGGTGAAGGGTGGAATATCGTGAGTGACACGGCTCATGCCGCCGACCATGGAGTTGCGTCCGATGCGAACAAACTGGTGGATTGGTGTATGGCCGCCGATGATAGCGTAGTCTTCGACGATGACGTGTCCGGCCAGAGTCGCGTTGTTGCTCATGATGACCCTGTTACCAACGGTGCAGTTGTGGGCAACGTGGCAGTAGGCCATGATGAGGCATTCGTCGCCAACCTGGACGACAGTGTCTTCCTGGCACGATGAGTTGATGGTCACAAATTCGCGGATCTGGCAGTTCTTGCCAATCTTGACGAAGGTCTTTTCGCCCATGTATTTCAAGTCTTGCGTCTTGGTCCCGATGCTGGCAAACGGAAAAATAGTTGTCCCTTCGCCGATGGTGGTATGACCGTCGATGTAGGCGTGCGACTTTAAGGTGACATTATCTCCGATAACGACATCGGCTGAGCTGATGACGACGTAAGGCTCGATAGTGACATTTTTGCCGATCTTGGCTCCGGTAGCGATGACGGCTGTCGGATGAATTTGGCCTTTTATATTTTTGAATTCTGAGTTATGCATGCTACTTATTCTTTATAATTAAATCGGTTTATACTTAAATTTGGCTTTTGTCTACAAAGACAAAACCTATCTCTGCTTCGGCGGCTACTTTTTCATTGACTAAGGCTTCGGCTTTGACCCGTCCCCCTTTGCTGCTGAAATGGAGCCCTTGGCATCTTAATAAAAGGACATCGCCCGGCTTAACAGGCAGTCTAAATTTGGCTTGGTTAACGCTCAATAGAACAGCAATCTTATCTTTCTGTCCGCGCAAATGGACGAGAATGCCACCAGCTTGGGCCAAAGCCTCTAGGATCAGGACTCCGGGCATGATAGGCGCATCAGGAAAATGTCCCTGAAAGAATGATTCGTTGATTGTGACATTTTTTTTGGGCCAGGATAAAACCTTTCTCCAAATCCATCTCCAAAACGCGATCGACAAGCAAAAATGGATAGCGGTGAGGAAGGATTTCGATGATCTTTTTGATATCAAGGCTTTCCGATGTATTAACCATTAATGATTCTCCATCGTAATATGTTTTAAGAGTTGCTTTGCAAAAGTAAAGTTGGATGAATGTCCCGAACGGATGGCGATGATATGGGCATGGAAGTCAAATCCGATCAGGGAGAGGTCGCCGATGAGGTCGAGTATTTTATGACGGGCCATCTCGTCAGGGAAAAATAAGCCCCCCTTGCTGAGGATGACGTCGTCTTTGATCACGACCGCATTGTCCAGGCTGCCGCCTTTGATGAGACCGCGGTCCATCAGATATGAGATCTCTTTATAGAGAGAAAAAGTGCGGCAGGGGGCGATCTCGTGGAGAAAGCTTTCAGGAGTCAATAAAATGGAATGAAATTGGGCCTTAAGAAAGGGAGAACCGGGATAGCTTAATGTATAACTAATGCGATAGCCATCATAGGGAAGGGCGACAATGTGGATATCTCCTTCAGACCAGAAGACCGGCTGCTGGATTTTGACGATAGGGACGGTAGCGTCTTGTTCGGCAACGCCGGCGTTTTCGATCATTTCTACAAAGACATCAGAACTGCCATTGCCGACGGGCGGCTCGATGTTGGATATTTCGATGGATAGGTTGTCGATGCCATTGGCCTTAATAGCCGAAAGGACATGCTCTACGGTATGGATTTTGACATCACCGATGCCTATCGTCGTACTTCTTGCAGTATCTTGGACATATTCGACGGTAGCAGGAATCAGTGGTTGGCTGGGTAGGTCGATCCGTTTGAAGACAATACCTGTTCCTTCCTTGGCAGGGACAAAACGCAAAGACACACTTTCTCCGGTATGGATCCCGATGCCTGAGAATTCGGCAGACGCCGCCAGGGTCCTTTGCTTACGTGTGATCATTTCCAATGCTGGATTTACTTTTGCCATGCTATCAGTTTAATGAATCGCCTCATTTTAAACAAGATGGGAAAAAAGATGAAAAAAAAAGAAACAGGAATAGACGGGGATAGACGGGGATAGACAGGGATAGACAGGGATAGACGGGGATAGACGGGGATAGACGGGGATAGAGGGTGTTATTTATTAAACACAGAGGCACAAAGGCACGGAGGTCACAGAGAAAGTCGCAAGCCACAAAGACAAAGAGCGGAAAGGATGGAAAGGATATTTAGGATTAGAAGGATTTAGAGCGGAAAGGATGGAAAGGATATTTAGGATTAGAAGGATTTAGAGCAGAAAGGATGGAAAGGATATTTAGGATTAGAAGGATTTAGAGCAGAAAGGATGGAAAGGATATTTAGGATTAGAAGGATTTAGAGCAGACAGGATGGAAAGGATATTTAGGATTAGAAGGATTTAGAGCAGAAAGGATGGAAAGGATATTTAGGATTAGAAGGATCTGCGCTGAAATTAATACATAAGTATATTAAAATAAATATTTCACAACTAAACAACTATAGACTTTCAGTGAGGAAAATAAAACTTAAATTTTAACTTTTACAAATGAGTATAGAATGAAATCGGGTCTGTACTTCTTTTTTTCATCTTTCTTATCCTGCCCATCCTAACCATCCTTTTCATCCTGCCCGCTCTAAATCCTGCCCATCCTAACCATCCTTTTCATCCTGCCCGCTCTAAATCCTGCCCATCCTAACCATCCTTTTCATCCTGCCCGCTCTAAATCCTGCCCATCCTATCCGCTCTCTTCTCTGAGGCCTCAATGCCTCAATGCCTTAATGCCTTAATGCCGCTTGATCTCTGTTAATCTGTGTTTTATAAAAAGGGCGCATACAGCCAAGAGGATAACTATGCATAAGCTCAACACGAAGACATCACCCCACCAAGTATAAAGAGTACGGTAATGATAGGTTGGGATGCTAACCTTTAGTGAATCGGAGAGTTGCTGAGCCTGGGTGTCGCTGGTGCCGAGGAGCGCGATGATCCTGCCCAGGCTATCGCAGGCACCGGTAAGGCCCGTATTGCATGCACGCGCCAAGGGTATCCCATTCTCCACTGTCCTGAGCCGGGCATGATCAAAATGCTGGCGCGGCAGACGCGAACTCGGATACCAGCCATCGTTGGTGAGGTTGACAAGCAGTTCTGCCCCTTTGATCCTGGTCTCGCGCATCAGATTGCCAAAGGTCTCTTCATAGCAAATTGAGGCGCTCATTGGGACCGGTCCATTAAAAACTTTAGCTTCTTTGCCTGGTGTAAATGATCCTGTGATTCCGTATTTTGCAGCCAACTGCCGGCACCAATCGAATGGGATATATTCCCCCATCGGCAATAAGACTTGCTTTTCATAGCGCACAGGGACTGATCCACCTGGTTTAAAGTGGAAAGCGGCACTAAAGTTTTCGTTTATTTTCAATTCATCATTATAATCGGCATCTTCCAATCCAACGATGACATCAGCGTTAAATAGGTTGGCAAAGGCTTGAACAATGAACGCATTCGAAACCAGCCAGAGCATTCCTTTATCAGTTTTAACGTAAGCGCCAAAACCGGTATCCATGCTTGGAAAAGCCTTTGAGGAGTCCGGACCGAACAGGTCGGTAAACAGTTTTCTGACATCATCGATCGGATAAATCGTATGATATGTTCCGTAGGGAACAACATATTCAGGCAGGACGATCAGATCAATCTTTTGGCTAAGCTGCTTTGTAGTTGTTCCTAAAATGATTTTCCATTCATTCAATACAAATGCCCGGGCCTCATCGGCGCTTTGGAATCCGAGATTTTCTTCGATGGGAAGGGCGGGTTGTATAAGCAAGACTGAGACTGTAGGACTATTATCAGCTTTATTTTCGTGATAGTGATAGTGGACAGCGCCGTAGATATAGGGAATCAAAATAAATGACAGCAAAACAAGTGTGTCGGCAAGTTTAAAATGGGAAAGCCATGCACGCAATGCTGCCAGGTTGGTTAATATTATCCAAAAAGAGAGGAAGTAGACTCCGCCAAGCGAGGCCAACTGCATGGGGTAGATAGACCCTGTTAGGGCAATGCCAGTCGGATTAAGCGATAATCCTGAAAAGATAAACAGACGTGACCACTCCAACAAAACCCAAAGGGCTGCCAATGCCGAAAGACTAATCCGGCTCTTAAAAGTTTTTGGGGTGATCCACAACGCGACTAGTCCACATTGGGCGCCCAGGATCCATGCAAGAAGAACCAGGACAACGTAGATATAAGCGTAAGGATGGGAGATGAACCATGACAGCTGAACGATCTGCACAGCAGCATACCACCCCATGGCGATACAGAATCTTTCGACGGGCCGGTCGATATCTAATAACACCCGCCAAAATAAGGCGAAGCCGCAAACCGATGCGAGCAGGCCGAACCACCAGACCCAGGCCGGCTGCCCAAACGCGACCAAGATGAACGATACTAATAATAGAATAGGTTTCACGTTACAAATTCCTATAAATAGATTAAATCTATACGAAAATTTGCTTGCGAAGCCTTGGAGTGCGGTGCTCTGAGGCTGTGAAAAAAATAGGGCGGCGCAGCCGCTTTTGGAGTGCGCCGGCTCCGCCGGCGCTTTGTTATTACACACACCAATGCAATGCAAAACGTATCGTAGGCGGTGCTATAATCCTAGAAACGGCGATTGGAAGGGGGCTCCAGACGCAAAATTTTGGTTCATAACGCGTTGAGGCGAAGGGGGACATACCCAAACGGGTAAGCTCCCCTTCGTCTCAACGCGTTCTGAATCAAAAGATTGCATCTGGAGCCCCCTTCCAATCGCCGTTTCTAGGATAATGGCCTTCAGCAACGATTATCTGCTCATCAATGTTGCTAATAACAAAGCGCCGGCGGAGCCGGCGCACTCCAAAAGCACCTCCGGTGCCCTTTTTTTCACAGCCTCAGAGCACTGCACTCCAAGGCTTCGCAAGCAAAAATATCTCAATACCTAATTAATTTAGCCCTCCGACTACTTTAGATGCAAGAGGTTAGTTGGCTGCCGAGTTTGGTGGAAATGATCTTCTCGAGGAGAAGCGTGGGCGCCAGCGAGACCTCCTCGGCGATTCCCTGGTGGTAGATAACGGTAGACGGAGTAAGTCCCGGCAGCGTATTAGCTTCGATGATGATCACTTTCTCCGTCTGCAAATTGAAGAATATATCAATGCGGCAATAATTGCCGATGCCAAGGGCTTTGGCGGCCTTCTCAACTATTCTCTTGATTTTTACAGTCACCTGTTTACTGACTATCGACTCCGGCGGCGGCGTCAGGTTAACACCTGTTCCACCCTGAAACTTCTCTTCTAAACTCAGTACCGCACCCTCGGCAACGGTAATGCTCGGACTCAGAGCCTTGTAGATGCCATTCTCTTCCATTACCCCAACCGTCAGTTCGATCCAACCATCTCCAGATCTATGCTTCAAGCCAATCTTTTCAATGGCGATCACATCTGTTTCGATGTATGGTTCGATCATGTAGTCGCCGATATGGGGCGGCATTTCGATGATCCCTTTTTGATTGGGAAAGGTCTCAGCAGGAATGGAGCTAGCTTTATCCCGGATAAATCCCATATAGAGCTCGAGGTCGCGGGCATTGTGCAAAAGGGCAATTCCAGCCGAACACCCATCGCAGCGTGGTTTAACAAGCAGTTTGTCTGTTTTTAATACTTCCAGGATCTCATTCCACAGGTTTTGACAATCATTTTTAGAATATTGATTGACGAATTGGAAGTTGATGATCTTTTTAGGGAGTGAAAGGATATCGGGATCATTCAATTCATTGATTCTTTGGCCAGTGGCAAATTTATCCATGCAGAGGGTTGATGATTGTGAATCGGATCCGTTAAAAGGGATTTCAGCCTTCTCCAACATTGCCTGAAGCGTTCCATCCTCTCCTATGCCGCCATGCATAGCGATAAAAACAAAAGCATTCTCCTTTTTAGCCCTAGCAATGAACTGATCGAGTCCCATTTTCTTCGGTGTTAGCTTGCCTTTATTAGTAATGCCTAGCTCGTCCTGAATGGCTCCAATCAGTTCATGTACTTTTATCGATTCTTTATTTACTGACAGGCAATTCTGATAAATCTCTTCCACTGTATGGTTCAAAGTATAGCTGTAAGGTAGTTCCCAAATATTTCCATCTTTATCATACAGGAATGGGAGAGGATAAAAAGACCGGGAGCGGCGCAGTTTGAGCCATACATTCGTTCCCGACATCAGGGATACTTGCCTTTCAGCATTGCTTCCGCCAAACAAGACAAAGACCGGCATTTTATCATGTCCCTCCACCTTTTCAATAGCAGGGGGCATGGGCAAATTATTTCGGCGGCATCCCCTTCTAACGATAAGGAGGAGGATTTCTTGATGGGTCATGCCAACGATCGACGCTTGGCGAAAAAGGAAGCTGTTTTGTTCCAGTCCGCTGATCGGATTTAAATCAGAAAAACAGATCGTCCCATCATCCATTACCCAACCATCTAATCTGGCGAAATCGCGCATCTTGCAAAGGCGGAAAATTTCTTTAGCTTGCCTGCGGATCTCCAGGATCTTATCAAATGGGAACCTGGCGGGAGTATGGTAGGCAGCCTGATTGGTAGGAAGGTATTTTTTTCTATAATCGAAGATCTGGTTGTTGCTGTAGTCCACCTCAACTTCTGTCGGGATCAACGGGATAGGCTCTCCATCCAAAGATTCGATGACCAGGACAGTGAATTCTTTTCCTTTGCAGAAAGGTTCCAGCAAGGCATCTTTACCGAGAGCCGTTGCCTTTTGGTAAGCCTCTTCGGGGGTGTGGACGGAGGAAACACCGATGGAAGAGCCCCCGATGGCGGGTTTGACGATGGCTCTTTTTAGGTCATGTTTTTGGAAAAACACTTCGATTTCTTTTTTATAATCTTGATCTGGTTGAAGCAGGAGCGATGGAACTGTATTGAATCCGTTTTTTTTTAGATGAGCGGTCAATTTATACTTATGGAAATAGCTGCGGCAGCTATCACTATCTGATCCGATGAATGGGACCCCAAATTCTTCTAAATAGGAAACTAGCTCGCCATCCTCCCCAAAGGATCCGTGAATGGTTGGAAATACAAGGTCGACCTCATTCAAAAGCTTTCGCAAGGAATATTGATCCAGCTTGGTAGATGTCTGGGCAAGTTTGAAGTCGAAGTCGGAAGGAGTATTGGAGTAAAGTTGACCGCAAGAGATCTGATAAAATTCCTTCTCACAATTGACGTATAAAGGGATAATTTCAATTAGTGGTGATGAGAGATGATCCATGACGGATCGGGCCGAATTCAAAGAAATCCCTCTTTCAGGCGATGGACCGCCGCATATTACTGCAATCTTAAACATTTTCATTCCAAATTGATTCTTACAAATTCAAAGTTCCTACTCCAGTCCCGACAGGGACGACATATGTATAGCCCATAGTGTATCTTTTCTTCAAGGGAAGATACGAAAACTGAGATTCGGAGTAGGAACGAGATGTCAGAGATACCGTTTGGGTATAGGAAAGTGGCTCTAGCAAGGGTTGGCTAGAAAGTTGTATAGAAGATTTTACCGCGGAGCCGCAGAGATCGCTGAGCAAGCGCAGAGAGATTTTGATCGTAGAAAAAACTCTCTGCGTTTGCTCAGCGATCTCTGCGGCTCCGCGGTTATAATGACGATAAGTACCTACTCCGAATCTCAGTACGAAAACTCTTTCTTCTAGTTTAAATTGAAGTTTGCTATAGTAGGTTCTCTAATTATTCAACAGTATTATCATGAGCGGTTTAGAATGAACATCCCTTTTCGCGAACATCACCTGTTTGCCCTTTTAAATGAATATGAGAAGCAAACGCTTCCTCTAGACCTATTTATCAGCCATTATTTTCGGGATCATAAATCGCTTGGATCAAAAGATCGAGGATACGTTGCGGAAACGATTTATTCATTGATCCGCTGGAAAGGGCTGCTTGATCATATCACAAATGATAACGCCTCCTGGCAAGATCGGTTAGAGGCCTTTCAAGAACTAGATATCGATGCCATACAAACGTGGAATGACATTCCGCCCTACATCAGAGTCAGCTTTCCCAAAGTCCTCTATGATCTTTTAGAAGCAAGTTATGGCCCAGCAAGAGCAATGGAGCTGTGCCTCTTCAGCAATAGTGCGGCTCCGACAACAGTTCGGGCGAATCTTTTAAAAACCACACGCGAAGCCCTCCTCAAGTCTTGGCAAACTCAGTATGAGGTCATCCCAACTCAATTTTCGGATGCCGGCATCACCTTTCTGAAAAAGATCAATTTCTTCGGACTGCCCGAGTTTAAGGCAGGCCTTTTCGAAGTGCAGGATGAAGGAAGCCAGCTCCTTGCCAATATGATCCGGGCCAAGCCTGGCGACCTGGTCCTTGATTATTGCGCAGGGTCCGGTGGAAAAACGCTGGCGTTCGCTCCACAGATGGAAGGTAAGGGCCAGATCTATCTCCACGACATACGTCCTTTTGCCTTGATGGAAGCCAAAAAACGACTTAAACGGGCCGGCATACAGAATGGACAGGTCCTAAAGTCTGACAGTCCTAACCTGGCTAAATTAAAAAAGAAAATGGACTGGGTGCTAATTGACGCCCCCTGCACCGGCACCGGGACCCTAAGGCGCAATCCTGATATGAAATGGAAATTTGATGATGAGATGCTAAAGAGGTTGTTAGGCGTGCAAAGGACTATTTTCGAAAAAGGATTAAGCTTTATGCATCCCGAAGGGAGAATTGTTTATTCCACTTGCAGTATGCTGAAAGAAGAAAACCAAGATCAGCTAGATCATTTCCTCAAGACCTATTCATTAGTCATCGAAGGGGATGTTTTCCATTCCTTCCCATCACCCGCTGGGATGGACGGCTTCTTTGGGGTTGTCCTTAAAAAGCATTAAGACTATTATATAAGCTAGATCAACTAATACCACACATACCATGAAAAAAATTCTATTTCTTTGCACTACTTTATTGGCTTTTTCAACAGCTGCTTTTGCTGCTATGAACGACCCAAAAATCTTCATCAATAACCGTATCCTGGCCAAAGTCAACGGTAAACCCATTTCGACTTACGACGTGATGAAGAAAATGGACCTCGTCTTTTACAAAGAATATCCTGAATACGTCATAATGGTCGATGCTCGCTTTGAATTTTACGAATTCAATTGGAAGCATGAGATGGATGAACTCATTGTCAAAGAACTCATCCTGGCTGACGCCAAAGAAAGCAAAATAGAAATCAGCAGCGGTGACCTCAGACAAGAGATGGAGAAGCTCTTCGGACCTAATACCATCGCCAACCTAGACAAAGTGGGCATGAGCTATGATGAAGCATCCAAAATTGTTGAAGGCGACCTCATCTTAAAAAGGATGCTGGGCGGCAGGGTCAACAGCAAGGCTATGGGTCAGGTGACTCCCAGTGTCGTTAAAACCGCTTACGATGTTTATATCAAAGAACCAAAAAATATTGCCCAGGATATCTGGAAATACCGTGTCGTGACTATCAAAGAGCAAAAGTTGGACAAGACCGCAGCATCAGCTGTAGTCGCATTCGATATGTTAAAAAGCGGCGTTCCTTTCACTGACCTGATAGCCAAACTTAAAGCTAAAAATATTCCCGGACGAAAAGGGAAAGTGACTTTGTCAGATGTGATTCAAAATAACGATAATGAAATTTCACCTGTTTATAAAGATGTCCTCGTAAACCTGTCCAAAGGCAGCTTCAGCGAACCTTTTTCCATGAAAAGCCGGGCCGATAAATCGACTGTCTACCGTATTCTCGTTCTTGACGAAAAAATCAACGGTGAAATCCCTCCATTCAAAGAAATGGAGTCTAAAATTAAAGACCAGCTTATCAATGTCGCTTTCGATAAAGAGACCGATCTCTATATCGACAAGTTAAAACATCATTTTCATTTCAGGGACAATGACCTCCAGGCAATGATGCCTAAAGACTACGAACCCTTTACAATGAAATAGATGTGCCAATCTACAAACCCAGCGAGCTGCTCTCTTTCCTCAATAGATTAGGAATTACTCCCAAAAAAGGACTTTCGCAAAATTTCTTGATCGACGGCAATATCATCAGAAAAATCACCGCCGCTGCCGTTGTCCAGGCTGACGAGCTGGTCCTGGAAATTGGCCCAGGCCCCGGATCCTTGACACAGGCGCTTTTAGATTGCGGTGCACATGTCGTTGCCGTTGAAATGGATGAAGTCCTGGCAAGGGAGCTAGAACGCATTCAGACCGATCCACAAAGACTCGATGTCTTTTGCTCCGACATCATGAAATTTCCCATTCAAGAGACCTTGAAGAAGATGTTAAAGCCCGGCCAAAAAGCCAAAGTCATCGCTAATCTGCCGTACCATTTAACCACACCGATCCTCGCCTTGCTAATACCCATGCATGAACTGATCTCATCGCTGACTGTCATGGTGCAAGAAGAAGTGGGAAGAAGGATGACGGCCAAAGCCGGCACTCCCGAATACGGATCTTTGACAGTCTTTCTGGAATTTTATTCAAATGCCAAATATGCCTTCACAGTTAGCCGCAACTGTTTTTACCCCTCACCCAAAGTCGATTCAGCCATTATTGTATTGGAATTGCGTAAGCCGCCCCTAAGCGGCGAGCAAGAAGAACAGTTTTTCAAAATCACGCGCACCTCATTCGGACATCGGAGAAAGATGCTACGGGCATCTTTGAAAGAACTATACGACCCGGCAAAAGTGACAAAGACATTGGAAGATGTGGGACTCAATCCCTTGGCACGGCCCGAAGACTTGTCCATGGATGAGTTTTTGAGATTAGCTAAGGCATTAGAAAGAGACTAACTTCTGTGTGTCACCACTTTCCAAGTGCTAATGGCGAGGCTGCAGGCAACAAGAATCAAAAGCAGCACTGCCATCACGGGGTGATTGTTGAGGAAGAGGGGTACCTTCCTGGACCAGCTATAGGGCCAGGTGACATTGACCGATTCTTCTGCCAGCAAAGGATTTTTCTTTATAATTGCTCCCTGTGGCGAAACTAGCTGCAATTCAGCTACCACCTGATCTTTTTTAATAGGAGCCGCTAAAGGCTTCTTCCAAATCAGCTGCGGAGTAACTTCGGGATCTTCAGCAGGAAAGAATTCCAGACTGAAATCTTCTTTAATATAAGTGCGAAGAGGCTTGTCTCCCCTTTCAATCTTTTTGGTAAACTTCTGTGTACCGCTTTTCAGAAAGACTTTTCTCATTTTAGGCTGATTAAACGCTTTTTCGAAAAGCTGTTTAACATCCTCAAACATCTTCTTACGGTCAGCATAACCCATTAACACAGCAATAAGCGTCCTTCCATCAGACTCAGCTGCCGCCATAATTACCGACTTAGCTTTAGCATGGTAGCCCGTCTTCAAACCAATTGCATTGGCATAGTATGACTTTCCCTTTCTAATCAACGCATTGGTATGGAGATAGGTAGCAGAGTTCTGTAAGTCCGTTTTAGGCCTGATGTACCGGGGTAATATGGCGTGCTCGCGGATAAAGGGCTCCTTCAAAGCTTCACATCCCATCACCGCCAGATCATAAGCTGTAGTTTTATGATCAGGATGGTGAAGTCCATGAGGATTCAACAAATGGGTATTCTTACAACCTATTGCCTTAAGGTAGGCATTGAGATGTTCCATATACAATGGAATCGACTTCGATATACCCATGGCAACAACGTTGGAAGCATCATTAGCTGAAGCGATTAAACAAGCGGCAAGTAGCTCGCGGTAGGTAAAAACCTCCCCTTTCCTGATTCCGATATGAAGTCCGTCAGGCTCGAGCCAGTAGGCAGGTAGCTTATGGCCCGATTTCCGTTTGGCTTCTTGACTGATTGCCCCAAGGGCTTCCTGTTCCGCAATGACTGTTTCATCGAGATTTTTTCCTTTGATCTTAAGAGCAAACAATACGGCTGGAATCTTGGTCACGCTGGCAGGATAAAGAGGTTTATGGGAATCTTTTTCAAAGAGGATCATGCCAGTATCGGCATTTATCAAAATGGCGGCATCGCCGCTAATCTCAAATTGAAGGCTTTCAGCCAAAACCATGAAAGGAATCAATGTAATAAAGACTAAATATTTGATCATTTTTTGTCTGAAACTTTCATTTTTTTGCTTTTTGGGAGGCTAACACTAATTAAATTAATTGTAAAGCATTTAAATATTATAATTAACATTTGAATAAGAATTAGAAATAGGTTAATATATAAATAAAGAGGTAGAAAGATGCATAACCTTTTTTTAGTAGAAGAAGCTTATAAAAAGTTCGTTAAGGACCTCAGTAAATTCATTCCTGAGGGGTTTTATAATGTCGATTTGGATCTCCTCTACAAGTTTGATTTACTCCATTTCCAGCCGCAGCCAGTCAAGAGAGAGGAGTCTGTCAGCCGCTATTTCCAAATCGTTGAAACCAAAGAAAAAATCACCCTTATCAACGAACAGTTTATCGTCTGGATTATCCCTAGCCGGATAAACAATATTCCTGTCACCTATACCTTGATTGCCATGAATAAAGGGGATAACGAGCCCCAGTTGGAAACCAGCTTTGTCACCAGTGGTATCTATAATTCGTCACGCCTGGTCCTCAAGATTCTAGAGAAATTCCTCGGAGAAATCCAGGAAAACGAGACACTCCTCTCCAAACTCGCCATTTAATCTAGAAACGGCGATTGGAAGGGGGTGCCAGATGCAAGATTTTGCTTTTACCAGCTATTCTTGACATAGTCGACGATTTTCCCGGCAAGGACTTTGTAGAGGGGGTGCATGACGGCATCTTCGGCGGCATCAATGTCGTTTAGTTGTCCCAGGGAGAAAACATTCTCCTCATGTCTGGTGAAATAGAAATCGTGGTCGAAATCGATACTGGCCGAAATGACGGAGGGTCCCCGGATAACTTGTCCGGTGCCGGCATCTCTGAGAATGACTTCTGCAGTGGTTTTAAGGCGTGTTTCAGTCGGGATTATCACTTTTCTGAGTTCGCCGTGCTCTTTACGGTCATAGCGAAAGCCGATATCTTCATTATCGTAATCGATGATTTTGACAGAAAGGATTAGGTCACTACCCGATGTTTCATATCTGAAAGCACCTGATGTTCCGATCTGCCTGATCACTTCGCAGGTGAGATCCCCTTCGCGGTCACCCTCGATAAAAGGGACGGATATGGTCGAATATTGTTCAGAGAGCTCGCCACGGCCGAATCTGTACTGGCAAGCGGAAAGCAATAAGCTTGCCGCTGCCAATGATGCCAGGATGAACGTATTATTGAGATTGACAGCCATTCTTCTTTTGCTGCCTTCTTTTCAGTAAGCTATAGTGGGCGTAGGCCTTTGGCTCAGGCTCTTTTTTCCTGACGACCTTATAGACTCTACGAGGCTCTTCAGGCTCTGGTGGATAGTAGGCATGTCCGTTATGGAAGGTGGTGACATTATCTTCTTCCGAACCGGTCACATAATAAGGCTCTTCATAGACATCATTTTCCGTTGGAGAGTAAGCTGAGAAGGTCCTTTGCTCAGAAGAGCAGACATTGCCTTCATAAGGAGGATGTCCCTCATCGTAATAGACCTTATTGGTCGGATCGTAGGCAGCTCTGAATTCTTCAGGAGGTCCCATTTCATGATGTGGATATACGTATTCATAATGAGGATATTCAACAGATGCAGGCTCATTGACAACTCCTTCGATAAAGTTGTCATAGCCTTCATAAGGACTGGTAGCCTCAATGCCTGGCGCTTCAAGCTGCGGCAGGCCATCGATAAAGCCGCCTTCGCTGACTGTGGCTTTTTCATCATATTCAAGAGGATCCATCTCCTCCCTCATGATGCCAAGAGGAACAATAACATCTTTTTCTTCTTTTTCGAATGGCAGGAGCAGCAGCCTGGCCTTGCAAAATTTAGCACATTTGGTATCAGGGAAAGCGGCGATAGAAGTTTTATAGTAGATTTCCGCAGCCTGAGGATGGTGCTTCCTTTCATAGAATAGTCCAAGCCCACAAAGGCCCTTAGCTGAATTTTCCTTGATTTTCTGCACAAGTTCATTGACGCATGCGATCCGTTCTTCACGTGGAAAGTCTTCAGTAAACTTGCGTGCATTGAGTTCCGCAAAAGCGAGGATGTCCGGATTTTGGAATTCTTGCACGCTTTGTTCGCAGAAGATTTCTGCAATCTTCACATAGCATTCAGGGGTATACTCATCTTTCGGAAAGCGGCGGATCAGCGCCTGATAGGTATCGACACTTTCCCTGAATAGTTCTATTTGACGTAACAGCTCCGCTTTTGAGCGAAGCGCACAGACAGTCAGTTCGTGGTTTGGCAGTGCAACGATGACCTCATCATAGATTGCAAGGGCTTCATCTTGAGCTGAAATCCATTTGGGAAGATACCGAGAAGTAAACGGCCTTCTCTTTTTCCCACTTCTAAACTCCTCTGCAATGCAGAACTTATATCTGACAGCATCTTCAAAAAATGCCGGATGGCATGAAGCAGTGATGTAATCGGAAAATTCCTTATTGGCAAAGTCATACTCACACATCATGTAGTAGCAAACGCCAAGATAGTAGCTCGCTTCTGCAGCCTCATCCGAATCGGGGAAGAAATAAATGACTTTTTCGAAGTGTTCGTAAGCGGAGCGCCACTCTTCGACGTTGTAATGCGTACAGCCGAGATTATAGTGTTTAGTGAGATAAGCATCGGCCGCTTCTTTAGATTTAAATGGTTTGGATTTAGATGCATCAATAGATCCAATCAGACAAAAAAGAGAAATAATAAACAAAAGAGGTTTTTTCATTGACACTCGCTAAAACAGTACTAGATGATGTAGCTCTAGTGTAGAGGGACGCCCCCCTTACTGTCAACTAGTAAAATCATTACAGGGAAAAAAGGGGGCAATTAAAAGTGTAGGTTAAACCTAGAAACGCCTTTCGATAACGTCTGTGAATGCCACAATAGCGCCAAAAGGCGGTGCAGAGCACCGCACTCCAAGGCTTCGCAAGCGACAATATTCTATTCAAGAGTAATGGTACAACCGAGAGAAGTGATTTTCTGTTTGACGTGGTCATTGAGGGTGACGCCCCACTTGCTTTCGATATGAAGGGTAGCAAGGGTCTTCGATTCATTGTGGAAATGAATCTCTATGGGTGTGGTGCCGCGATGTTCGGTAAAGAGATTTTTGAGGGAGAGGATATGGCTAAGGCGGGCTTTATCCGCATCGAGTTTGATGGATACAGGTTTGATCTCGCTCATAGTTACACTTTTTTCCTTTTTAGCTTTATCGGCTGCAGGAGCCTGAGGCTTGGCTGCAGAGGCGTTTTTACTTTGGTTGAACCTGGCGCTTTGATGCTTGGCTTTATCGTAGGCCTTATCGCAGGCATCGATCATCTCTTCATTGGTTTTGGTCAGATCATCAAGCCATTTACAGCTGAGGCGGACTTCATCGCTCTTTTTATCTACCTGCAAAACAGCATACAAAAGCTGATTTTCGCGGAGAAGAAAGCTTTTTTCCTCGTAGAGTTCGGGCCAAATGGGTAGCTCCATGGTGATCATGCCATCGCTAATCATTAAGATTGCAAACTTCTTTTGCGTCTTAGCGGAGACCCTTAGCTGCACAGATTCGACGATGAAGGCCGAGCGGAAGACAGAGTCGTTATCTATCATATCGATGCGGCGCAGCGGAACGCATGAGAGCCTTTGCAAGACATCTTTAAATTCATCCATGGGATGTCCTGTCAGGAAGAATCCCAGAAGCTCTTTTTCTTTGCGCAACTGATCCCTGCGGGGAGTCATCTGTCGGACCGTGGGAGGCGTGGCAAACTTACTTTCCAGGGTATCGCCCATCAATGAGAAAAGGGAGCGGATCCCTAAGGTTTGCTCTTTTTGATCTTGCGAGACTGCTTCGAAGATCGGATCAATGCTCATGACGAGGGCGTCGCGGCTCCAGCCGGTGAAGTCAAAGCAGCCCGCCTCAACTAGGCTTTCGATCACTTTTTTGCCCACTTTTTTGGTGTCGATACGTTTAAAGAATTCATAAAATGTTTTGTAAGGACCGCGCTTATTGCGTTCAGCGATGATGGTATCGACGACACCGGCGCCAACACCTTTGATCCCTGTCATAGCAAAACGGATCCCCTGAAGAGTAGCCTGAAAAGTATTGCCGGCTTCATTGACATCAGGAGGCAGCATAGGGATGCCCATACTTTGGCATTCGCGGATGAACTTGGCTACTTTGGAGAGGTCGTCGCGGTCGCAAGTCATCAAAGCGGCCATCCACTCGCGCGGATAATTAGCTTTCAGATAGGCGGTGACATAAGACAAAAAGCCATAGGCAGCGGCATGCGATTTATTGAATCCATAGGCGGCAAACTTTTCCATCTTGTCGAAGACCAGCATCGACGTCTCTTCTGGAATATTGTTCTGCAAGGCTCCCTGGCGGAATTTTTCCCGCTGCTTGGCCATCTGCTCCATATCCTTCTTACCCATCGCGCGGCGCAGGACGTCACCCTCTCCCAATGAAAAGTTAGCCAGCTTGCTGGCGATCTGCATCACCTGCTCCTGATAGACCATAATTCCGTACGTCTCTGCCAGAATATCTTTCATCCAAGGATGATCATTCTCGATAGCCTCGCGGCCATGTTTTCGGTTGATAAAGGATGGGATCATGTCCATCGGACCCGGACGATAGAGGGCGCCGACAGCGATGATTTCTTCAAAGCGATCCAGGTGCAGCTGGCGCGCCAGGTCCTGCATGCCGCCTGACTCCAACTGGAATATGCCCATCGTCTTCCCCTGGTTAAGCAGGTCGAATGTCGGCTTGTCGTCCAGGGGCAGGTTGACCCAATCGATATGGCGTCCAGTACTAGCCTTGATCGCTTCGACGCAGATTTGGATGGCGGTGAGGGTTTTCAATCCAAGGAAGTCTACCTTCAGCATACCGACAGCTTCTACAGGCTTCATCGAAAACTGAGTGACAGGCATCTCCGAGTCTTTGGCATTGCAGACGGGGATGAGCTCCACAAGTGGAGCACCGCTGATGATGATGCCCGCAGCATGGATGCCGGTATTGCGAACCGACCCCTCCAGCTTCCTGGCCAGATCATACATGCGTGCGACCTCTTCATCGGAATCGTAGCGCTGTTTTAAGTCGGGATCTTTTTCCAAAGCCTTATCGAGGGTGATGTTCAGGTCTTCCGGGATAAGTTTAGCAATCTCATTCACCTTGGGAAGAGGGACGCTTAATACCCTTCCTACGTCTTTGAGGGCCATTTTAGCCTTCATGGTGCCGAAAGTGATGATCTGGGCGACGTTGTCCTTGCCGTATTTTTGCAGTGTATAGGCGATCACTTCACCGCGCCGGTCCATGCAGATGTCGACGTCGATATCGGGATAGGAGATACGTTCCGGATTGATGAATCGCTCAAAGAAGAGGTGGAAGCGGAGCGGCTCAATGTCGGTGATGCCGATCAGATAAAGGACGATGGAGCCGGCCCCCGAACCCCTTCCTGGACCCATCGGAATGCCGCTCCGCTTAGCCCAGTTGATGAAATCCCAGACGATCAGCAGATAGTCGCTCATCCCCTTAGGGACGATGATGCTCATTTCATATTCGAGCCGCTCGCGCACCACCTGCATCGGATCTTTGCCAGGATAGATCTCCTTAACCTTGGCGAGACGCTCAGGGTTATACCGTTTAGGAATCCCTTCTTCACATAGCTGCCACAGGTATTTTTCGACGGCCTGCGCCTGCTCTTCTTTGGTGTAGCTCTTATTTTCGAGACTGGGAGGGAGATAGATAGGGTAATGTCTGGTCTTGAAATCGATTTCCACCTTGCACTGACTAGCGATCAAAGCGGTATTGGACAGGGCTTCTGGAACATCGGCAAATAATTCATCCATCTGTCGGCTGGTCTTAAAATAAAATTCGTGCGACGGGTAAGTCTGCCTCTTGGGATTGGGCACCTTGAACTTAGGGTTGCCGTAAGAGTCTTTTTCCCATACCTCGCAGGGCTCTCCCGACTGGATATTCATCAAGATCTCATGCGCCCGCCAGTCTTCCCTTTCCATATAATGGACATCGTTGGTGGCCACCAGACCAATGCCATGCTTCTTGCTAAGGGTCAGCAATGCCTCATTGACTTTCTTCTGCTTGATGATGTAATCCTGATACTGCTGACTCAACCACGATTCTTGATAAAATCCATCGCCCTGGATATCTTCTTCTGTCATTCCATGGCGCTGCAAGTCGAGGTAGAGTCCATCGCCAAAGATTTTGCGGCATATTTCAAGATGGGCGGCGACAGAAGCATCACTCCCCTGCAGGATCTCATGCGATAGCCTCGACCCCATCCCACCGGTGATGCAAATGAGCCCTTCACTAAATTCCTTGAGCAGGTCGATGTCCACGCGAGGGTAATAATAAAAACCTTCTAAAAAGCCAACGGAAGAAAGCTTGCACAGATTTTGATACCCTTTCTTATCCTTGGCCAGTACCGTCAGGTTGTAGGTGGGCCGATGGCCGGCCACTTTACTTTTATCATGACGCGACTGTGGAGCAACATATAGCTCGCATCCGATTACTGCCTTGACACTCTCTTCTTTGCAAGCCTTGTAAAATTCGACGATGCCGAATAAATTGCCATGGTCTGTCAAGGCCAATGACTGCATCCCATCCTTGGCTGCCATCTTGGCCAGAGCAGACATCGATGCGGTGCCATCCAAAATCGAATACTGCGAATGTGCGCGGAGGTGTGTGAACATTACTGATTACCCAAATTTAAACACAAAGACACAAAGATACAAAGACGCTAAAAATTAAACACAGAGACACAGAGAAAGGCGTAGGGCATAAAAAATAAGCAGTAAGACATTTCTAACAAAAGAAAATTACTTTTAAATATTTACATTTAATTCTTTGTGGTCCTGCGATTTCCTCTGTGATCTCTGTGCCTCTGTGTTTAATTTTTGTGCGTATCTTACACGGCGCTGGGTTGCTCTTTACGCATGCCGGATTCCAAATTTCTCTTGCGGATTGTGGAGGCCGTCACATTCCAGAGAGGGAGCAGCAGGAGAATGGAAATGGCGCAAGAGCACACCAGCGACCAGAAAAAGCCGTTCCAGCCCATTCCCTCAATGACTATTCCCAAGGGATAACCCGCAAAAGTGGCTCCGGCATAGGCAAAGAAGCTGACAAAGCCATTCGAAGTGGCTGCTGCGTTTTTATGCGACAGCTCGACTGCCGCCATCCCAATCATCAGCTGAGGGCCGAAGATCATAAAACCGATGACGAACATTAAAGCGGAATCTATGATTAAAAAGCCTTCAGGAACGAACCAAAATAAAGCTATAGCGAAGAACATGCCAACTGAGAACAAGACGTTGACAGGGCCGCGCTTGGCATTGAAAAAGAAGTCAGATGACCATCCAGCGGCTAAGGCTCCAAAAAAGCCTCCTACCTCAAATAGAGAGGCACACCCATTAGCTCCGATAATGCTGTATTTTTTTTGCTCGACGAGAAACAAAGGAATCCAATCATTGATCCCCGTGCGCACAATGTAAACAAAGAAATAGGCAATGGCCAAAATCCAGATGTAGGGGTTTTTCAGGATATCAATAAGGACTTGCTTGACTGTTTCATTTTGCTTGCCTGCCGATTCCAGCGAATCGACGTAATCATTGCGATATTTATCAATGGGTGGCAACCCAAGCGATTGTGGAGTATCCCTAAGGCGATTCATAAGGAAAAATCCGACCATGATACACATCATGCCGGGAATAAACATGGCTGCTCGCCATCCTCCCAGATAGGCACCCAGAAACTGAACGGAAATGCCGCCCACCCAATAGATCAGAAAGCCGCCTACATTATGGGATACGCTCGCCGTCGACCACCAGGAACCTCTTTCAGAATGGGAATACCACTGAGTCAGAAATCGGGCACAGGGAGGCCACCCAAAGCCTTGGAACCACCCATTTAACCCCCAGAGTAACGCAAAGAAAAACATCGATGAGGAAAAACCGAATAGAATATTTAGAACACCGGTGATGATCAATCCAAAAGACATCATGTAACGGGGATTGACCCTATCGCATAACACCCCGCTGGCAAACTTGCTAATTCCATATGTAATGGCAATGATGCTTCCCAGGATACCGATCTGTGCTTTATCAAGGCCCAAATCAAGCGAGAGGCCCGGGATGGCAAAGATCAGGCTTTTGCGAGTGAAATAGTAAAACGCATAGCCAATAAACATCGAGTACAAGATTCTGATTCGCCAGTACTTGTACTCTTTTTTGACGGTTTCTTTATCTTTGATTTCTGGAATGTGAGGAGCGGGCTGTAATAAAGCTAGCAGTCTTTTCACATTTACTCTCCTGCATCGATTTGGAAATTTGCTAACTTAATTATAGAATAGCTAATCATAAGAGTAAATCAAAATAAATTCGGGATTCGGAATTCGAAAAAAAAATAAGAATTTTAAATTTAAAAATTCATTTTCCATAATTTTCGAATTCCGAATCCCGAATTTGATTCAAATGTATTGACCAGGCAGGTATAATCTGATACAAAATTTTCGATTGTTATTATAAGGAATTTTAGACCTTCATGATCAGGCTAACTCTTAACCCTCAGACTAACCCTGAGATTCACTTATTTAGTAAGGTTTCGGTCGTTATCGGTTCCGATACGAATACCGCTGACTTAGTTTTAAATGATAAGAAAATTAAGCCTCAACATGTTACAATCATCGAGCAAGGGGATCAGTTTATCATTAGCAACGAGCATAATGATCCTTTTGTCGTCATCAATGACCAACCCTTCGGCAAGAAAATTCTCAACGACAACGATACAATCGAAATCCATGATAATACCATTGCATTCGAAAATTTGAATGAGCTCGCCCAAAACGAATTACCTACACCCGACCCTTCGCCCTTAGCCGTTAGCCTTTCGCCTCTAATTCCCCCTCTTCCCTTTGAAAACGAAGTGGAAGCTTTTAAAGAGAATGAATTTGAGAATGAGCAGCTTGATCTCTATATAAGAGATCTTGAAGCGCAAGCTCAGGTTCCACCACCTCAACTTGTTAAAAAAGAACCAAAAGCTAAGAAGTCCGGAAGCCTGAAAGATGACTACCTGAAGGATTTAGATGATGATAATCCAAACAACGGTGCTATTTTTGAAACTGAAGATTCCAACCACCTGATCCAAGCCTGGAAATCTATTTTCTTGTTTCTTGTCACTGTTTTTTGCTTTGCTGCGATGGTGGGCACAATCATTTACTTCACTATTAGCGACAAAACAGAAGATCAGGAAACTAAGGTTGCCCAAGGAGTCGCCGACATCGCCATCGCCCTCACCCATGCCAAGCTGAGTCAACCTGTGACACACAACAAAAGCTGGGCTGATGCTGAATTCATCAAAAACAATATCCAGGCGATCCTACAAAATGAATCCTCCTACGCCTCGCAGATTGGTCAGCATGGCCAGTTCAACTGCTGTCCGTACAACCTGCGAATCTATACGAGCTCCAACCTTTCACACTTCTTATTGATTGCCCAGCCTGAACCCAGCCTCTTTAGCTGGATCATTCCAAAATCACTGATCGTTGTCGACTCACAGGCCATGGAACTTCGCATGCTAAAAGACGTCCGAAGCCTCAACCGTCTTTTGGCTATCCCTGATCCCCTTGACGGACCTAATAGCAAAGACATTTCTGCCTTGGTCAAGACAGGAATACTCATCCGCCTGGCAGCCCTGGCGCATGAATCGGGCCGCCAGGATTTTGCGCCGCCTAAAAATCTAGGACTCATCAAACCCGGAGCAGAGAACTACCTCTACAATGCTCCACGCTATCATCGTCTTGGATTGAATCTCATGCAAAAGGTCTCTGCACTCGCTACCGGCAAATCTTCAAGCCATGAAGTGGCATTGATCAAACAAGAAATCGAGAATTTTACAGCCCTGCATCAGATGGTCTTCTATGCGCCGCAAGGCAAGTCATCAGCTCTCCTTTTTAGAAAGGAATTGATGGTCTTTGTCCCTACCGAAAATTATCTATTTGGTTATTTAACCTTTAATAATACCGGAACTGCCTATCAGGCCCTCCTGCTTAAAGAGGGCGATGAACTGCAAAAAAATGAATATCCGCAAGAACAAATAGCCATGCAGGATGATATCGAGATCAAATCAGAAATTGCTGCCAACGTCGACACCAACCATCCTATCTATATCCAATTGAAAGCGATGACAGCCGAACGGGCAAAAATATTAAAACCCTACGCTGATGCTATTGTAGAACAAATCAATCATGAGATCAAGACCCCATCCCCATCCTTCCAGAGCGATTTCCAAAATCTCTCCCACGAATTCGTCACGGCCGATGCCAAGTATAACCGTCAATTGCAAGATTCGCTAGAAGCGCTCTACATCCAATATGAAGAGATGCCCACAAGTGAATTTGTCGCTTTTGCCGATGAGTTGAATCTAAGTCAGCTGATCCAAGCCGAAGAAGACGACCTGAAAATCCCTGACGACCACCTCCGCGAACATTTTGAACAAACTATCATCCTGATGGAAAATTCTAAGTCCCTTGATGAGCTGGACAACCTCATCCACATGGCCACGACACAGCTCAATTTCGATCATATCCGCGATTCGAAAGATCTCATCCAATTCCAACATCGGCTGCGCAATCAGGTCCTTATTCAGCTGGACAAGCATATCTTAACAGATAAAGCCTCCACCCTTACCCCCGCCTTCAAAGAAATCCTCCTACATATCCTCGATCAGGAAAGGCTCATCCACCCCGAAGAGAAGGAGTACTTCCTCCAAGAATTTGAGGAAAGGATGAAAGCGAAAGGCTAAAAGCTGAAGGCAAAAGGACAAGATGAAACATATCTCAAATAATATAAATTCAGTGAAAACACCAAAAGCACCACAAATACCAAGAAAATATCAAAAAAGTATTGCTATATCTAATTTGTTTATGCTTGTAACAGCGGGTTTAGCCACAGTGTCAAGCTATGCCGCCTACAAGTATTCATTTTGGCCAAAAACAATGACTATCATTGCAGCTCTTAATATTCTGGGCTTTATAGGTTTTC
>Ga0207010_1025_pt2 | contig 40079 bp, 35 predicted proteins | sample Alteio_BWMinCont_82_FD_153465 | JGI IMG/M metagenome (GOLD analysis project Ga0207010, IMG submission 153465) | Enriched cells from forest soil in Barre Woods Harvard Forest LTER site, Petersham, Massachusetts, United States -... | ecosystem: Environmental > Terrestrial > Soil > Temperate forest >...
ACATTGCGGAAGCGGGATCCTTCCCAATAGCTGAAGGCTGAAGGGCCGAATCCAAGGAACTGACGGCCAGTCCAGTAGCCGGTATTGTGCTTGGAATAAAATCCTTCCTTGGCAAACGCAGAGATTTCGTATTGCTTGAGTCCCATTCCTTCGAGGTGTTCAACTGCTTTTTCATACATTTTTAAACTGGTTTCTTCATTGGGGATGGATTTCTTTAATTCCTCCTGTCTTTTGAAAAAGAGAGTGTGAGGCTCAATCGTGAGGTTGTAAAGAGACAAGTGGGTAATGGGAAGCGGTGCTACTTGTTTTAGGGTTTGCTCCCAGTGATGCAAAGTCTGGCTCGGTAAGTCGTACATCAAATCGATCGAGATATTCTCAATGCCGGCCTGATAGGTGGTTTCTATGGACTGCAGCGCTTTGTTAGGGGTATGCAGTCTACCGAGGAGGGGAAGCAAGTCCGGATCAAGGGTCTGGATGCCGATACTGACACGGTTGATGCCGGCCTGGGCATACGCATGCATCAGGGGAAGGTCGATGTTTTCCGGATTAGCCTCAAGGGTAATTTCTATATCAGACAAATAAAAATTTAATTTAATCAGTTCGATGACTTGATTGATTCTATCAGGACCAAACAAAGAGGGTGTTCCCCCGCCAAAGTAGATCGTCTTGATTGATTTGCCTTGTAGGAGCGGCAGCATGCGCGCCCATTCTAATTGAAACCCTTCCTGAAGATTTTTTTTGAGTCTTTCCTGATCAGGAAGGACATAGAAATGGCAGTAATCGCATTTGCGAGTGCAGAAGGGGATGTGAAAATAGAGGCTGACATCGTTATACCCCACGTGCCTGGATGTACTAAATCTAGGCGCGTGGGGTATATTATTACCAGTCGTTAGCATCTGGATCTACGATACCGCCACGGCGCCAACGGTTCCGGTCGCTGAAGTAAGACTCATCTTCTTCCTCTTCCTCTTCCTTCTCGGCAGCTTCTTCTTCTCCGGCGCCTTCTTCACGCTCTTCAGCAGTATTATCTGCATCAATGTTGTCTGTTTCCATTTCGAAGCTGGTATCACCGCCGCCCATGGTTTCGCCGATGTCAATATCGGGAATGGTAGGCATTTCGTTATAACCTGTTCTGGCTGGCACCCGCTTAGGTGGGACATATTCTTCTGATTCGCCGCTTTCTTTCAGGAATTGAAGCCTTTCTTTTTCTTCTTCAATTTTTTCCCTGACAGCAACGATCTCTTCTTTATGTTTTTCAACGTCCTTTTTGGGGACAAGACCGAGCTTAAGCCATTGTTCTAGGTCATTAAGTTCGGTTTCGAGCTTTTTCAGCCTTTCGCTTTTTACATGCTTCATGGTAAATCCACGGTAATTGTTGGAGCATCCTAGACGTTTTATTAACTTTTTTTCAAGGTGTTTTTTTGATAATTCAAATAGGTAATTTAAATAAAGCCTTTTATTCGATTATTTGAAATTTCTCTAATTCCTTGATATTCAATGTATCACATAGTGGGATTAATTTCTACCAGGCAGTCAATCAGGACCGGAAAATGATCTGAGGGAAAATATCCCGTCACTGTCCCTGGCTGAACCGCATGGACTAAGACTGTTATCCCTTTGGTGACATAAACAAGTTCAAAGCGATTAGTCCGATAAAAGATGCCGTTCATCTCCCCATCGCAACAGGGTGCAGAATAAAATGTATATTTAGTATCCAAATAAGGGAAAATATCTTTTTTCTGATCTCTGACCGAGGATGAGAAAGATTTGATCAATGGTATTCGAGATGCTATCTGGAATCTCTACGAACAACTGAAAGAATATAAAAAAATGCCAAGCCAAGAATTGCGAAAGCTAATCGAAGAGCAATTCGATGGTCTTTTCAGCTGCAAATCTATCGCGCCATGAGTTTTTGAGAAGTTACTCTTTAAGATCCAGCAGCTTAACCTGTAAATTTTTTGTGACTTTGTTGTCCTTGGTGTGTAATCAAGGAAGTGACAATGATAATCAACTCAGCTACCACGAAAACGTAGTAGTAAATTTCTCCACCGTTGCCGAAACCGTAGCTGTGCAGGCCGGTTCCTAAAATGTAATTCACTCCGTACCAAGTGAAACTGATGGCCAGCGATCCGGTGACAGATCCGATCGCCAGTCCAAATGATCCGATTTTATTGAACCGGTAGGCATGGATGCAGATCAAGTAGAAGCAGCTGGAAATAAACGCCCACGATTCTTTGGGATCCCAGTCCCAGAAGCGGCCCCAGCTTTCAGCCGCCCAGATGCCTCCGAGGATTGTTCCAGGAATGAGAAGGGCAGTCCCAAGATACATCGATTGCAATATCAGTTGAGACAAAGACTTCATCGCACATGTTTCTTTCCGATGATACAAATAAGAAAAGAGATAAATATGACCCAGGATAGCTCCCAAGAAGAAAATGCCGTAACTCCCGACAATCATGAGAACATGGATCATCAGCCAAAACTGTGAATCAAGGACGGCCTGGACCTGATCGAGGCTGTTGTCCATATCGGTGATTTCCAGGATAATCAGGAGGATGATCGAAATTGCACTTGAAGCGATGAGAATGAGATGATTCTTGTGGAATTTATTAAGAACAAGGCTGACCAGCACAGCAACCCAAGGGACATAAATCACTGTTTCAGACATATTGGAAACAGGCGGCCGCCCTAAAATATAACATCGCATTCCCAACAAGGCCGTATGCAAGATGAAGGTGATCCAAAGAAGTACTAGAGCCGGTTGACTGAAAGAGCCAATCAGCAAAAGGGCTGTGATGGCATAAAAGAGGATCAAAATCCAAATCGCAGGGAATTGATAATACCACGTCTCCAATCTAAGTTGTGTAAGAGTTGGATAATAGAGTGCTTTTCCGTGAGCCTCCTGATAAACCAAGCCAGCAATAGTGCTATAAGCTGATAGTAGCGAATCGGTAGTTTGGTGTTTTAGGCTGTTGTTATTTGGATCTTGCATCCAGGCAAGGTAGTTGTTTCTGATATGCTGATATTGCTCATTGGAATAAGCAGAATAATTTTTGGTATGTTCGTTAAGAGAATTTAGCGGAATCCATTCGTGATTAGAACGTCGAGTGGGAATGGCAACAAAAAGATTTGCAGTGTCTTCATATTGCTTGAGGACAAATTTTAAGTGTGCTACTTCATCGAGATCTTTCTTTGAAAGATTTGATGTATCTATTTGATTGATGTAGGCGAGTTCAATATAGCTGAAGCGATTCTGCTTTTTTTCAATATTGAGCAGCGATTTGATTTTAGCGGAGCCGATCCAGAAGAGAGGAATGGCATCAAACTGCTCATGGCCTGAGAAATGGAGCTTCCAGAGAAAATCTAAAGCATTGCCTGAATCTTTCCCCTTGATTGACTGGGCATGATGAAGGTCATACAGCCACAACCGTGCGTAAGCTTCTGCTGGGCGAAAACGGCCCTTATACAAAACCGGAAAATCGGTTTCCGAAGAAGCTGAACACAGAGATATTATTAAACAAAATAGAGCGATGCAAAAATTCTTCATGATCGTTAGATTATGTCCCGCCTGAGAAAATAACAACTATTTTATACCTTTGACTTGAATAATCTGATTATTTATATATCAGATAAAAAGGCGAGGTATGTATGCGTCATGAAGAAATTACCTATACTATTGACTCTAAAATATTTAAGGGGTATTTGGTCCTTCCGAACGTGACCTACCAGCACCCCTGGCCGGCTGTTTTAGTGGCGCCAGCCTTCTGGGGCCGGGACGATTTTGCCTGCGAAAAGGCACGGGCGTTGGCAGCGCTTGGCTATATTGCTTTTGTTGCGGACATGTATGGGGATGCAAAAGTGACCACCAATCCACTTGAAGCTGGTGCTTGGATGACGCCTCTCTTTAAGGATCGCGCTGAATTGCAAAAGCGGATCAGGGCAGCTTTTGATCAACTTATTAGCCGGCATGAAGTGGATAAATCCAAAATGGGCGCGATTGGATTTTGCTTTGGAGGCTTAGGGGTCCTTGAATTGCTTAGAAGCGGGGCTCCGGTGAAGGGGTGTGTCAGTTTCCATGGTGCATTAGCTGATCAGATGGGTGGGAATAAAGCCAAAACAGTTCCCATTGCAAAAGATATAAAAGGGGCATTCCTGGCTTTGCATGGATATAAAGATCCATTAGTGTCCAATGCCGATCTTGATAAATTGGAAAAGGAACTCTCTGCAGCCAACATCGACTGGGAAATCAATATCTATGGACTGGCGGCCCATGCCTTTACCAACCCCATTGCCAACGATCCCAAAACAGGCATGGCCTACGAACCTAAAACCAATGCCCGTTCCTGGGCAGCCATGAAGAATTTCTTCGAAGAGATGTTAAGCTAGAAGGGTGGTACAGTTTGCTTGCAAAGTGACGCTAAAATTTCAACGCAAAGGCGCAAAGAACGCAAAGGTGCCACGCAGGACCACAAACTAAATTAAACACGAAGACACGAAGATAGACATAGCTCGGAGCGATAGCGGAGAGCTCTGTGAACTCCGTGCCTCTGTGTTTAATCTTTAGGAGACTATTTTGAATAGCGACGCTTGTATGGCTGCAGCCAGAAGAGCAGAATGATGCCGAGCGCGACTAGTCCTGCCCCGGGATACGTAAAAATATACTTGGCCGGGTCGTGGTTGACGATGATATGCGCGCTGCGGACAGAGTTCTCGGAATAGGGGCTCATGCCGGCAAGGTATAAGCGGTAGCCGTCCCAGGTTTCATGAACCTGGTTCATGCTGAGAGTCTTCGGCGTTCCATCGATGACAATATCGGCTTCATAGCTATAGGGTTGCTGTGTTTGAGGATAGTTGATCTGGCGTGCTTGCTTAAGCCTGATTTTGTATGGGATGGATATGCTTTGCGGCTGGAGGCGGATCAGATACTGTCCTTTCAGGATAGGCCATTTGAAGCCCATTGCAGAAGGATCGTAAGCTAGGGCGAAGATTTCTTTTTCCGTTCCTGACTGTGCTTCAATGATGATGGCAGGATGATTATCTTCGTATTTGTTTGATGGTTCGCTTTGTTGATAGCGTACCGTCAAAGGTGCCTCTAAAGTGATCATGGCTTGATCGTCGTTTTGAACTTTAATGGACGGGTAGTCTATGCCATAGGTTTTGAGATAGGCTGAAAGGAGTTTGGCTTTATTATTTTCCTGTTCTAATTCCGGCAAATCATTGCTGACAGCATAGATTTGCTGTGCGAGGACGGTTAAAGCTGTTGTGTCATTGGGGATGTCGCTGAAAGGCCAGCGATTTTGCTTTAAGTATTCAGACAGGTCTTCACCGTTCTTGAGTGGCTCTTCTAATCTGTCGAACAATAACGCAATCCATTGCAATGCCTTTTGGTCAGCAGGTGCAATTTCCAAATTAGGGATGATGGTATCCAGTGGTTTCGGCAGTGAGTCGGGTGAAAATAGAAGACGGCCGTCGTGATTCCACAAAACCAGGAAATTGACAAACGGTTCGATGAAATCGGCATTGTTTTTGTCGCTTGCTTGTTTGAATAGCGCCAGCGGGGGTGCTAATGATGGATTCTTTGCCATTGCCTCGCGCAACTGTTTACAAAGATAGGCGCAGTCTTTTTGTTCTTGATCGATATTCGGATCGGGCAGTGATGTTGTCACCGCATATCCGCCGAATCCGTTATCGTAGGAGACCAGATTTTTAAATCGGGCATCACCGAATTGCTCGTGATGCATATTTCCTTGCTTGTCAAACAAGTATAGAGAGGTACCGCCTGCAATTTCGGCTATGATGAGGAGAGGATATTCCCTTTTTACTTTATTGTTTTGAATCAATGGTTCGATTTGGTCGGTCTTGATTGCCAACACATGCCAGATCTGTTCCTTTGAAATGGGAATTAGTAGAGGCTCAGGAAGTGATACAGAAGGATTCCATTCAGAAACAGGCAACGGGGGGATGCCGGTAATGAGGGCTTGTTTCCCTTTGATCCACGTTTCCCACTTTTCAGTCACATGAGGTGCCATTCCAACGATTTTGACTTTTAAGTCTTTAATAAAGTGTGTCTGCCAAGGCTCAAGCGAGCTGAGGGCGATTTCACCTTTTTGTCCGTCATGCTTTTCAACAGAGAGTGCATAAGTATTTGGCAGCAAAACTTTTTGACCGCTGCTCCCTTCCCAGATGGTAAGGTTACCCTGGACGCCTATTCTGTTTTTAATGATAGTGCCGGCAATGATCATTAAGAGTCCAAGATGGGTGATTAAGAAAGGAATGTGTTTTAACTTAAAGGGCCAGCGCCGCAAGGCGGAGAAAAGGATATTTATAAAGAAGAGCCCTAATAAAATAGCAAATAAAGGATGTCCATAAGTCCATGAGGAGGCAAATAGGTGAGATCCAGAATAACTTTCCATGAAAGTGCCGGCGATGACTGAAGCGGCCGCAACGGCGATTAAAATAATGGCAAAGTAGATGCTACCTAAAAAATGGAAAATGGCTTTCATAATGGAGCCGTCAGTTCATCAATGAGTTCAAAGCTATTTGCAAAATGGACAATTTCTTTTTTATGGTGTAATATCAAATCGGTTGGCCCGATAGCTTTAATAGTGTAGTCGGCCCGTTTCAAGTCTGCGCGAAGCAGTAAGTTGTCGTATTCTTTTGCAAGCAGCATGCTCCAGCCTAGCATCATCGTCTCTTTCCCTTGCAACAAACCCTCAGCTTCGAGGAATAATCCTGCAAAGCCGTCATGTGATTGGACTGAAATGGTTGAGTATTGTGGGTCGAGATGTTCAAATTGCCGTTGCCAGCGGGCTATTTGCGCTCTCGGTGGAATTCTTTTATCTGAGATAGGGAAAGTGTGAACAGTAAGGCGTATTTCCCGGGCAATCGTAAATTCGACGATTGGTTTCATGGTGTCGGCAATTGATTCATCTTTGGGGGGATCCTTGCGTACCCATCCGTCCGGTACCATTGCACGGTAAAGAAATTGGCGTTCTAGTGTGATGCTGTCGTCGCGTGCAGTAAACGTCTGCCATGAAGTGGTTGAAGTTTTCAGTGTGTTGCATGAAGCAAGAGAGATGAGTAGAAGGGGAGACGCCAGAAAATTAAACACAGAGGCACAGAGGAACAGAGAAGCACAGAGAAAATTCGGAATTCGAAACTCGGATTTCGAAAAAGATAAAAAATTAATAAAATGGGTCTTCATCTCTGTGTTTTTGTGTCTTCATATTTTGGAGCTTATGCCCTTAGTCCCGATAGGGACGGCATATGCATAGCCCATAGTATACCCTTCCAGGGCTACACTATGGGCTATACATATAGCGTCCCTAGCGGGACTGTAGGATTACTTACAATCTAGAAATGTTAATCGATAGAGACTAAAGTATCAAATAATAAAATTGGATGTATTGCAAAATAATTACTGCTAGGATAAATATGCGGATAGAATATTATTGAAATGAGACAAGATGAAAGCAGCACCTGAAGGGGAAATGGACAACCTACCTCTCCTTGAAAGTTTATTTGAGCAATACCAAAAAGATCCAAAGCAGCTAGATCCTAGCTGGCAGCGCTATTTTCAATCCCTGGATGTTTCCACCTCATTGTCGGTGCTCCCGACAGGGAATTCGGGAGAATGTCGGATTGATCTGTTGATTGCAGCTTTTCGGCGAGATGGTTTCATTATGGCCCGTGTCAATCCATTGTCCGGCGAAGAACCTAAGGAGATCCCTTCTCTCAATTATCAAAACTATGGATTTACCGATTTGAATAAGGTATATCCGACTTGCGGCCTGCTACCCGAACCCACAGCACCCTTGTCGAAGATTTTAGTGCGGTTAAAGGAAATTTATTGCGGTACCATAGGATTTGAATACGTGGGCATTGTAGAGCCTGAGATGGAAAGATGGTTGCAGTCACGTATTGAAGGGGCCTTTTTTGATCATGAGCTGACTGTTAAGCAGAAAACGCTGATCATGGAATATTTGAACCGGTCGGAGCTTTTTGAAACATTTCTTCATACTAAATTTGTCGGGCAAAAGCGTTTTTCTTTAGAGGGGGCAGAGACCCTTATTCCGATGCTGGCGCTGATACTGGAAGAAGGTGGCGAACAAGGCCTTCAAGAAGCTGTTATTGGCATGGCCCACAGGGGCAGACTGAATGTTATAACCAACATTCTCAATAAATCCATTCAAGCTGTATTAAAAGAGTTTACCGACATCCATTCAATGGAAGGGATCGAAGGGACAGGCGATGTCAAGTATCACAAAGGATTCGTTGGAAACTATCTTCGTGAGGAACAGGGAGGCAGTATAAGATTGACGCTAAGTCCCAATCCAAGCCATCTGGAGTCGGTCGATTCGGTTGTGGAAGGTCAAACACACGCAAAACAGTTCTTGATAGGGGATGAAAAAGATAGAAATAAGATCCTACCGATTTTGATCCATGGCGATGCAGCTATATCAGGTCAGGGAGTAGTCTACGAAACCCTTCAGCTCAGTAAATTGCCAGGCTATACGACAGGCGGGACTGTCCATATTGTGATTAATAATCAGATCGGATTCACTACCATCCCGCGGGATATGCGCTCCACACATTATTGTACTGACATTGCGCGAGCTTTCGGTATTCCTGTTTTCCATGTTAACGCCGAAGACCCAGAGAGATGCGTCCACATAGCCTTGCTTGCTTACGAGATCCGGTGCCGTTTTCATTGCGATGTCTTTATCGAGCTTAACTGTTACCGCAAATACGGCCATAACGAAAGTGACGAGCCGGCATACACGCAGCCAGTTCAATACAAAACTATTAAAAAGAAAAAACCGATTAGAGCGATTTACAAAGAGCAACTGATCAAAGAAGGCTTTGGTTCTCAGCCCGACTTCGAGAAGATGGAACAAGATTTCCGCAAGATGCTCCAGGATGCCCATTCAGAAATTAGTGAAAAGGAGGAAAGCAAAAAGACAGATTTGATGTTCGTTCCGAATGACGAAATGTTATTTCAGCAAGTTAAGACAGGCATCCCATATGATCAGTTGCTTTTTGCAGTAAAACAATTCAGTTCTGTTCCAGAAGGCTTTTTACTCCACCCTAAATTGTCAAGTTTAATCGCAGAGCACTGCAAAATGGTTGAAAACAAAAAGCCGATTAATTGGGCTATGGGCGAGTTTCTAGCTTATGCTTCATTGTTGATGGAAGAAAAGCCAGTGCGTCTTTCTGGTCAGGATAGCGCCAGAGGTACCTTCAGCCATCGTCATGCTGTTTGGATAGACCAGGAAACTTCACAAGAGTATTTCCCATTGGCTCATCTGAAAGCGGGTCAAGCGCGTTTTGAAGTGATTAATTCACCACTGTCTGAGATGGGTGTCCTGGCATTTGAATATGGATACAGCGTCTCATGTCCTCATGGATTAACCATTTGGGAGGCTCAGTTCGGCGATTTCGGCAATGGTGCACAAGTTATCATCGATCAATATATCGCTAGTGGAGAGCAGAAATGGGGGCAAAAGTCGGGTATTACACTCTTTTTACCGCATGGCTATGAGGGGCAGGGACCCGAGCACTCATCTGGTCGCATCGAGCGATTTCTCACTTTAGCTGGACATGATAACATGCAGATCGTCAACCCGACGACTCCGGCTCAGTTTTTTCATTTACTGCGCAGGCAGCTGAACCGATCTTTGATCAAACCCTTGATCGTCTTTACCCCGAAAGCCATTCTGCGCTTGCCGGCCTGTGTAAGCCCTATCGAGGAATTGTCCAACGGTGCCTTCCATGAGATTTTGGATGATCCAGCTCAACCAAAGACAGTCCGCCGGTTGGTGCTGTGCAGCGGTAAAATCTACTACGATCTGATAGCGCATAGGAAGACCGACGATATTGCCATCGTCCGGATCGAGCAGTTATATCCTTTGTATACTGAAAAGTTGCAAGAGCTTATCAATAAATATAGTTCTGCAAAAGAGTGTGTATGGGCGCAAGAAGAGCATTCTAACATGGGTGCATGGAACTATATGAACCCGGTTCTGAACAGATTGCTGTCAGAGAAAATGCCGCTCAGGTACGTAGGAAGAAATGTGAGCGCAACGCCGGCAACTGGCTTGCATGCCCTTCATGAACAAGAACATGATCTTATACTTAAACAGGTTTTTCAATGAGAATAGACATTAAAATTCCAAATATGGGAGAGTCCATCACCGAAGCTGTTATCGGTACCATTTTTGTTAAAAATGGTCAGCGTGTCGAAGTCGATGCCGAGCTGCTTGAGTTAGAGACCGACAAGGTTAATCAGATTTTATATGCTCCCAAAGAAGGCACGGTTTTGATCACTGTTAAGACAGGGGATACAGTCAAAATTGGCCAACAAATAGGTTCTGTGGATACAGAAGGTGCAGCTAGCATTGAGAAAAAAGAAGAAAAACCTACAGTGGTGAAAAAAGAAGTTGACCAGCCACAACCTGTTCTGGAAGGTGCAGTTAGAAAAACAAAAGAAAGTTTTATAGCTGAATTGAAAGAGACAGCGGCTCCAGAAAAAATTAAAGCGGAAAAACCGGTAGTCGTTGCTACGGCGCCATCAAAAGAGCGTGAGACTCGCCGCCCCATGACGAAAATCAGAAAGGTCATCGCCAAAAGGATGATCGAAGCCCTCGAAACGACTGCTATGTTGACTACCTTCAATGAAGTTGATATGAGCCAGGTGATATTCCTTCGTGAAAAATACCAGGAGGCTTTCACTAAAAAACATGGAACTAAACTGGGTTACATGTCTTTCTTCGTTGAAGCAGTCACTTCAGCTTTAAAATCTTTCCCGGATATTAACTCCTACATCGATGGCGATGATATTGTGCGTCGTGATTATTATAATATCGGCATCGCTGTCGGCACCGAAAAAGGAACCTTTGTCCCTGTACTGAAAGATACTGAAATGCTTAGTTTTGCTGACATAGAGCTGGCTATTGATCTCCTTGCCAAAAAAGCTAAAGACGGGACCGTGACTATTGATGACATGCAAAATGGAGGGTTCACCATTACCAATGGAGGTGTTTATGGATCTCTCCTTTCAACCCCGATTTTGAATCCACCCCAGAGTGGTATCTTGGGAATGCACAAAATTGAAAAACGTCCCATCGTTCTCAACGACCAAATTGTCATCCGCCCCATGATGTATCTAGCTCTGAGTTATGACCATCGTATTGTCGATGGGAAAGATTCTGTGCAATTCCTCGTCCATGTAAAAAATATCCTGGAAGACCCAAACCGTTTACTACTGAATATCTAATATGACAGAAAAATTTCAAATAGCAGTTATCGGAGCAGGACCCGGCGGATATGTCGCAGCGATTCGCGCAGCCCAGCTTGGATTCAAAACCGTGTGCATCGATAAAAGGGAAACACCAGGCGGCACTTGTCTTAACATAGGCTGCATCCCTTCAAAGGCCCTGCTTTCTTCAACGGAGCTTTTAGCGCGCATTAAAAAAGATGCCAGGAATAATGGCATTGTTGTTAGTGATATTGGCATTGATTTTTTACAAATGATGAAAAGGAAAAATGAGATCGTAAAAGGTCTTGTTGATGGTGTTTCAAGTCTTTTTAAAAGCTACAACGTCAATTATAAGAAAGGAGTCGCCAGCTTTGTCGGACCTCATCAATTGCAAGTTAACAATGAGATTATCGAAGCCGATTACTTTATTTTAGCGACCGGATCAGATTCTATTGCTCTGCCAGGATTAAAATTCGATGAAAGACAAGTCGTTTCTTCTACAGGTGCTTTGTCGTTGAACAAAGTTCCGGAAACGATGACCATCATAGGAGGAGGCATCATTGGCGTTGAGCTAGCTTCCGTTTATCGTAGGCTCGGTTGCTCGGTTAAAGTGGTGGAAATGTTGAACATGATCTGCCCAACCATAGACCCAGCACTTTCAAAACAACTGTATAGATCGCTTCAAAAGCAGGGCATTGAATTCATGCTTTCTTCTCAGGTCGTCACATCCGTAGTCCAATCGAATGAAGTGATCTTGACTGTCCAGCAAGAAAACAAGATGCAAAATCTGAGCAGTGATGTGGTTTTAGTCTCCATCGGACGGAGGCCTTATTCACAAGGGCTAGGACTGGACAAAGTAGACATCCAGATGGATAAAAAAGGGTTTATTTTAGTCGATGGATCATTTAAAACATCAACGTCTCACATTTTTGCCATTGGTGATTTAATCGATGGCCCTATGTTAGCCCACCGCGCTTCTGCAGAAGGTGTGGCTGTTGTGGAGTCAATCAAAGGCATGCCAAGCGAAGTCGATTATTTAACTATTCCAAATGTGGTCTACACTAATCCTGAAATCGCCACGGTCGGTATGACAGAAGCCGAAGCCAGGGAACTCGGCCTAACTGTTTTCATCGGCACTTCTTATTTTAAATCGAGTGGACGGGCACGTTGCCTTGATGAAACCGAGGGCTTTGTCAAAATCGTCGGCGAAAAAAAATCTGGAAAACTATTGGGAATGCATATTATTGGACCCCACGCCTCAGAGTTAATCGCCGAAGGGATGATCGCTATCCAGAAGAGGGCTTCCGTTTCAGACCTTGCCAGCGCACCCAATGCCCATCCGACATTAAGTGAGACTATTAAAGAAGCCGCCGAGGCGGCATTGCAGTAAGGGGCTGAGAAAGACTTCTGCTTGCAAACGCAGCCTCAGCTTGATCCAAATTCTATCTTTTTTTAGCAACAATTGTCATAAACAAGGGAATCTCTTCGCGGCTGCGATTTTCCATTTTAGCAGCCCCTCCTTCGCTGACCTTATCTGAACACCATTCTTCGATGAGATCGATGGTGAAGCCTGCCTCATTCAGCCATTTTGTATAAGATGAAAGAGGATGATGGAATGACCATGACTGAGTCGATGCTTTTCCTTTTCCGGGATGGGTTTGGATAGGTATTTTCAAATCGGTCATATACCTATCGATCCTCCGGTACTGGATTTTATTTTCCTGGTCCACTTTCCACGATGTTTGCCGAGGAATGCGGAAGCATGGGTGATTCATGACAATGGCTAATGGTGCTCCCTCGACCAAATGTTTGGCAGCGTTTTTAAAAACTTTTAGCGGATCTTCGATATTCTGGATGGCGAGAATGATAGTTCCATGGGTGAAGCGCTCATCTTTTTTTAATGGAAAATCTTTAGTGGCGTCAGCAAGTAAAAAACGGTGATGCGGATTCTGAGTTTGCTGTTTAGCCGATGCAATTAAATTGGCTGCTGCATCTAGCCCGACGTATGTCATATTTTTGGGGATTTGCCTGCTGAGGACACCCTGTCCGCAGGCGATGTCAAGCAAACTATTGCCATCTTTTAATTCCAGCAGCCTTAATAAATTGGGCATGATGACAGCCTGATGATAGTAATGCCCCTGGTCACCGACAGCATCGTCGTACCATTTGGCTACTTTGTTCCATGAAGTGGGGGTCTCTTTTTTATTCATATTTTACCTTAGTAACTTAATAACTAATGATTTCACTTTTAATAGATTTTTGTCTATAATGCTCTTGACCTATTTAAATTTTAATGTTAGCTTAGGCTTAAGATCACGCCAGAATTGGTTTTGGTATGTTCATGGGTTTTAAGGAGATTCGTTTGGAGTTATTTTTTATGGTTGATAGATCATCTGAATTAAGACAGTTAAATCAAATTACCGATGTTTTAAATAATTTAGTTGAGACTGTCCAAGATCCTACAAAGCCGCTTAATAGACAGGAATTTGATAATTTGGTGACAATCATCAAAAATTACAATAGCGTTATAGCTCAATCTAACCCAAAGTTTTTGCAAGGTAAGTCATTGACTCAAGGTGAATCAATTGACGAGTCGATTAATCAAGCCATCAAAGCCGTACAAGCCTTTCAAGGTATTATGCAGCATAATCCACAAAGAGTTGGCAGAAATGTCCGTGAAATGATCGGGATCATCTATTCTCAAACTGAAAGGGATAAAGAGCTCAACAAATTCAAATCCAGTGTAGATAACCTGAAAGAAAAATGGAAAAGGCTGCGACTGAAACTCGAAAGCTCTGAGCAAACAAACCTGGGGAAAGGAAACGGCTGAGAAAAGGCTCAGGGATAAAGGACGAAAATTGTCCATTATGTCCATTCTTAAATAGAAGAGAAGTATTTTAATAGAATCACCTGCATTTGCTTACGAACATTTGGAAGATAATATATGATTACGTTTGTACAACAGATTTTCTTTGTTTGCGGAACCTTGTTTGGTGCTTTAGCCATTGCTGCCGGAGCCTTTGGATCCCATTATCTCAAAAACAAGCTCTCCCAGGAAGACCTTGGTATTTTTGAAGTAGCCGTCCGCTATCAGATGTATCACGCTCTGGCATTGATTGCCCTTGCTGCCTTCCTAAGCTGGTATTCGTCAAAATGGATGATCGCTTCCGGTTGGTGCTGGGTACTAGGAACCATCATATTTTCTGGCAGCCTTTATATTCTTGTTTTCTCAGGAGTTAGGGCATGGGGTGCCGTCACTCCGGTCGGTGGGATCCTTCTTTTGGCTGGATGGGGTCTGCTTGTGCTAGCGGCTCTTTTCCTACGGTCATAGTCATTATGGAAAAAAAAATCACCTTAAGACCCGGGAAAGACAAGCCGATACGGAATCGGCATCATTGGATCTTTTCTGGTGCAATCCAAAATATGTCCGATTTCAATGATGGCGAGATCTTGCAGGTTTTAGCTGCTGATGGACAGCTGCTGGGCAGTGCTTATTTCAACCGTAGATCCGGCATTATTGGACGAATGGTCTCATTCGATGATACCCCACCACTACAAAGTATCGAGCTTCGGCTCAAGGCTGCCATTGACTTACGGAAATCGTTGATCGATGAAAGTAAGACGAATGGATACCGATTGGTCAATGGGGAAGGGGATGGGCTGCCCGGACTGGTGATTGACAAGTATGATCAGGTATTGGTCATCCAAAGCGGGACAAAAGGGATTGATGTCCTTAAACCATGGATTATTGAGCAACTGGTCAAGTATTGCCACCCAAAGACCATCTATGAAAAATCACATCTTCCTTCTCGTAAGGAAGAAGGATTGCACGATGTGCAGGGGTTTCTCTATGGGGAGCATCAAAATGAAATCAGCTTTAAAGAATACGGCTTAAAATTCACAACTACACTTGAAAAGTCGCAGAAGACCGGATTCTTCCTTGACCACCGTGAGATGCGTCAGTGGATAAGGGAGCTTTCCAGGGGCAAGCGTGTCTTGAATGCTTTTTCATATACCGGCGGATTTACTGTCTATGCTCTAGCAGGCGGCGCCATCCAGGCCGACTCAGTCGATATTTCTTCTGATGCCATTGAAGCTGCCAAAAAAAATGTATATGATAATGGTTTTGACATCGCCAAAAACAAATTCTATACTGAGGATGTGTTTGAATTTTTGCGTGAAAAAGAACTCAATTATGACATCGTGATCTTAGATCCACCTGCCTTTGCCAAACGGCAAAAAGATGTCGTGGCAGCCTGCAGAGGTTATAAAGACATCAACCGCATTGCCATGCAAAAGATGCCCAGGAATTCATTGCTGCTGACCTGCTCATGCTCCCACCATGTGGATGAATCACTCTTCCAGAAAGTTCTTTTTCAGGCTGCCGCGGAAGCTAAGCGCGATGTTCGCATCGTCGGCCGGCACCGGCTGGCCCCCGACCATCCTATCAACATTTTCCATCCCGAAAGCGACTACCTGAAGAGCTTTCTCCTCAGCGTCGAGTAACATACAGATTACTATGGTATTTTTTCTTGCAGACAATTCATGGATTGCTATTATAGTGGCATGAACAAACAATTAGTTATTATTCTGCTAGGACCGCCAGGTTCAGGCAAAGGGACGCAGGCCAAGATGCTTGCGCAAGATTTTCAGATACCACAGATCTCAACAGGGGATCTATTCAGGGAACATATAGCCGTCAGTTCATCTATCGGCAAAAAGGCTAAAGGATATATTCAGGCCGGACAACTTGTCCCTGATGATGTGGTCCTTGATATGCTCTTTGATAGAATTTCGCGGCCAGACTGCAAAAATGGATACCTACTGGATGGTTTTCCGCGTAACGTTCTGCAAGCGGACATGCTTGGCAAGCATGATCCCAAGAATATCCCCATCGTTATGTGCTTGAATGTACCAGATGATGTCATTGTCAAACGTGCTGAAGGGCGCCTTCTCTGCAAGCAATGCGGGAGCATTTACAATAAAGTTGCTTCGCCACCAAGGGAAGAAGGTGTGTGCGACAAATGTGGTGGTGAGGTCTATCGTCGTCCCGATGATGCACCCGAAGTGGTACGGGAGCGTCTTAAGGTCTACCATCAGCAGACCTCGCCCCTGGTCAATTACTACGAACAGAAGAAAATTCTTAACCGATTCGACGGCAACCAACTCCCCGAAGCCGTCCACGCAGGACTAAAAACCCACATAGAACAGGTAAAAGCAAAGGGTTGAAAATCCTGTACAGGCCAGGGTATACTCCGCCAGGCTATCCTCCACCGGGATTTCAGTACTCAGCACATAAACACTCCGTAAACAGTTACATTTTATATTGATAAATAATGTCCATTTATCGGAAAATAGAGCATTCAAGTAAACAAAGGAAGTATTATGTCCACTCAACAAGAAGTCATAGATATTGTCGTCGAGCAATTAGGCGTCGATAGAGATGATGTTACAGCAGAAAAGTCGTTTGTCGAGGATTTGAATGCAGATTCTCTCGATCTAACAGAACTCATTATGACATTCGAAGAGCGCTTTGGATGTGAAATTTCTCAAGAAGAAGCAGAAAAACTGAAAACAGTTGGCGACGTCATCAGTTACCTCGAAAAGCAAAGTAAAGCCTAAAGACTAAGGGCTGAAAGCCCAGTACAGAGTTTCAGTCACTGTGCTAGGCATTCAGCCCTTAATCCTTGTTCCCTAAGTCCTCAGCCTTTGCAACTGCTGTTCTTGTATGCGATAATCATTTCTCTTTTTCCATCCACAACAACATTACCTTTGCCGAATACTTGTTCAACTTCTTCCTGGTAGGAAGCTGCTGAGCGGTTTGACTGATAGCTGTCAGCTAATTTTTTTTCAACTTGAGAACGGTCGCCAGGATAGATTTTGAAGTAGGCGATTCCACCTTCTTTTAAAGCTTCACAGCTTAGTGAGATGTGCTTGATACGTGCTTCATGCGTATTGATGACATTTAATACGCTGTTCGAGGTCGCGGTATCAAAATCATGTTTTTTAATTTCATTTAATGTAGTGGCATTAACTTCTTCAGATCGTTGAAAGGGATCATAGACGTAGTTGCTGACTCCATGATAGTTTTTAAGGAATTGAGTATTGTAATCATGCGATCCGCCACCATTGTCGAAATTCTTGGAATTGGGACGGAGGCAGAAATCGAGATAAGCACCAAACCCCTCAGTGATCTCGAGTTGACCTTCAAAAACAGGAAAACCTTGAACTGTTTCTTTTTTCCAGGCTGTTTGAGATTCTTCGGATTGTAAGTTAAAAGAAATGATAGAAGTTAAAGCAATTAATAAAATTTTATTCATCGACATACCATTAGTTAATTATTATAATTTTCTTATAATAAGTAATTAATGAATTTAAATGCAAGAATTGAATATTTTGTTAATGAATTCTCGATAAAAAACTCTTAGCTATCCTCTTAGACTTTTGTGACCTCAGTGGTTTAAAAATATCCCTCCGTGTTTTTTTCACTACAGAGGTCACAGAGGGTGGCACAGAGGTTTTTTAGCGGAAATTACACTATTTTGCCAATAACTACTATCCAGATAATCCAAAAAATGGGATTGACAAATTCTTGCTTTCGCTGTTATTAAAATCTGAATAACTAAAAATTGGCCACGAGTGACATCTTGGCTAATACTGGAATACTATGAAGGACAATAATATACTCATACAAAAGGTTTCCTTGCGTTCCAATACAATAGGGAATTTTGCAAATTGGCAGGCACTAATCAATGCCAAGCTGGCTACCTTTCCCGGATTTGTCAGTTTAGAGTTCGTTGCTCCGGAAAATTCATCTCAAGAATGGATAATCGTACAAAGGTTTAGTAGTAGTGAGGAACTTAACAACTGGGTTTTAAGCAGAGACTTCATCAATTTAAAGGAGAACCTGAGGGACCGTTTCGCACAAGGTGAGATTAGTGAAGAATTATCTGGGATCTCTCGAAGCAGCTCCGGTGTGACTGAGGTCTTTATCACTGAAGTATCTCCAGAGAAAGATAACGAATATCGTAAATGGATGGGAAAGATTCATCAGGTAGAAGCGAAATTTCCGGGGTTTAAAGGTGCCTATGTTCAAGCTCCATCGAAAGCTGGAGGCCGGAATTGGTTGACCCTTCTGCAATTCGATACGCAAGAGAACCTGGATAATTGGCTGAACTCGCCCGAAAGACAAAATGTGTTGAATGAATCGAAGACACTGATCGCTTCAATTGAAAGTCATCGAGTCTTTTCACCTTTTGCAGGTTGGTTTAAATCAATTGAACAGATGTTCGGACAAACGCCTCCTGTCTGGAAACAAACTTTGATTGTGCTATTGGTCCTCTACCCCATTGTCATGCTTGAGATTTTATTTTTGAATCCATTAATAAGCGGATTAAACCTTTCATTAGCGACATTTATTGGCAATGCCATAAGTGTTTCACTGGTCTCTTGGCCTATGGTACCTGTAGCAATCTATTGCCTTGGCTGGTGGCTGGTTCCCAAAAGTGGGTTTTATCTAAGGAATACCATTATCGGCACGCTGGTAGTGATTTTTCTTTATATAATTGAGATCTTAGTTTTTTGGTAAAAAGTACAGAATTCGAAAAATATTTCGGAATTGAAAAAAAAGGTTCATCTTAAAATTAAGGCTTTTCCGATCTACCAAAAAAGGGAAAAATGAAAAATATTGAGGTTTATAAATTTTCAGAAATCCGAATTATTTACGGGGGATAAATGAGATTATCGTACTTGATTGCGTTTCTACTGTACTTTTTTATTTTGCTGGCGATAGGGTTATTTGCCCATAAAAAACAGACGACGTCAGCCGAATTTTTAATGGGAAACCGGTCGATGAGCTATTGGTTAGTGGCCCTTTCAGCCCATGCCAGCGATATGAGCTCGTGGCTGTTCATGGGGCTTCCCATGTCTGTCTTCCTTTTAGGATTTCCTCAGGCCTGGATTGCCGTTGGCCTTTTGTTGGGAATGTTCCTTAATTGGCAATTTATAGCCCCTAAGCTCCGTTCTGAAACAGAAAAATATAATTCATTAACCCTTTCAGGTTACTTTGAGCAACGTTTTGCTGACCGCAGCGGATCTATCAGAGTGATCAGTGCGATCATGCTCATCGTCTTTTTGACACATTATCTTTCTGCTGGGATGATCGGCATTGGCCTATTATTTGAATCTTTATTCAGTTTGAACTACTATTTCGGGCTGATCCTGGCAATGTGTGTGGTGGTCATCTATACCTTTGTCGGTGGATTTGTAGCAGTCGCATGGACCGATCTTTTTCAAGGGCTCTTTTTATTACTAGTGATAGTGGCGGTCCCATGGCTGGCATATAGCAAAATCGACGGCTTTTCAGATATTGTGTTGGTGGCTTCGAGTCAAAGCATCCCATTATCGATCTTTCCAGGCACGGATATTATTTCGATATTTACCGTTCTGATGCTTTCGTTAAGCTGGGGGCTTGGTTATTTTGGCATGCCCCATGTCATTACAAAATTTATGAGCATCAATAGCGTCAAGGAGCTCAACAAGTCCAAGTGGTTGGGAATGACTTGGCAGCTTATCGTTTTATCCGCTGCAGTGGCTATCGGACTGATTGCCATCGCCATGTATCCTCAAGGAATGGAAAATCCGCAAATGGTTTTTGTAGAGATGGTGAAGGATCTATTCCATCCGTTTATAGCAGGCTTTGTGTTGTGTGCTGTCATTGCCGCGAGCATGTCTACGATGGATTCGCAGATTTTGGTTTCAGCCTCGGTATTGAGCGAGGACCTATTTGGAAAGCTGTTCCCTAGGCACTCTAATATGGAGAGTAAGTTGCTCGTCTCACGCCTTGGAGTTGTTTTAGTATCAGTGGTAGCGTTGGCGTTATCATTGAATAAAAATACGACCATTATGGACTCGGTCAGCTATTCATGGGCAGGACTTGGAAGTGCTTTTGGTCCGTTGGTCCTAACGGCACTTTATTCTAAAACTGCTAACCGCTTTGGTGCAATAGCCGGAGTCATTACAGGTGGTCTTGTCGTGATGGTCTGGCCGCAGATCAATCCCCTTATATTGAATTATGCCATCCCTTCCATGATCCCCGGTTTTCTGTGCAGCCTGGCAGCCATCTATCTGGTTAGTTTCGTCACCATGGATGAGGAATTGATTCCGGTGCGGATTAGGGTAAGGGATTAGCGGTCACAGAAAGGGATATATGGGACAAAAGAAAGGCGGCTGCGACGCCTTACGGGCTTTTTGCCCTTACCCCTTCTGTAGCCCTGGAAACAACGTAAATTGCTGCAGCACTAGCGAAGAAGCCAGGGATCATCGGCATCAGTGAATATCCGGTTATCAATGGATTCAAGGTAGGCCAGACCATCACAACCGCCGTTCCGACGATGATGCCCGCAATAGCTCCGTAACGGTTGATCCTCGTCGAGTAGAGGCTCATCAGCACAAGCGGTCCGAAAGCGCTGCCCAGTCCAGACCAGGAGTAGGAGACGGTATCTTGTATCGTCGAGCTTTTATTCAAGGCTAACAGCAAAGCGATCACAGAAATGAATATTACTCCCAGCTTGGAGACAAGCAGTACGCTGCGGTCTGAAGGTGGATTTTTCCGTAAAAACTTATATAAGTCTTCACTGATGATAGATCCGCAGACGAGGATCTGTGAGTCCATGGTCGACATATTTGCTGCGATGATGGCACAAAGGATGAATCCACCAACGAATGGATGGAAAAGCGATTTAACCATCTCTACAAAGACCATTTCCGGTTTGACCAGCCCTTCCGGGAAGTAGGCTATGCCGATCAAGCCGATAAATGCGGCAGCTGCCAGGGTAATTAACTGCCATGACATGCCCAGCCATTTCGACTTATACATCTCCTTGACATCTTTGATCCCCATGAATTTGGTGATGATATGTGGCATGCCGAAATATCCCAATCCCCATCCCAGTGCCAGCAATATGCCGGTAAAAATAGCTTCGAAGCTTTGGTCATCTAGCAAGGTCAATGGGATTTGCTTTTGCTCGGCCATGCGTACGATAGTGTCCCACCCTCCAGAAATTTTTGTGTAGGCGATGGCAGGAACAATCAAGATGACTATTAATAGAAAAATGCCCTGGAACAAGTCTGTCCAGGCAACGGTAGTGAATCCGCCAAAGAATGTATAGATGACGACGACAAAAAGGGCGATAGAGAGTCCTAAGGCATATTCGATGCTAAAAAGGGATTCTAGTAAGTACCCCATAGCTATCAGACCCGCTGACAGATAGTGGGTCAGGAAGATAATCATCACCACAGCGCTGAGCAGTTTGATCCATCCGGTGGTGTCTGCAAAACGCTTTTCAAAAAAGGTCGACAACGTATAGGCGCCGTATTTTTCAGTCATTTCTCGTAGCTTAGGAGCCACATATTGCCAGTTGAGGAACATGCCGATGAGGAGACCAATGGCAATCCAGCTGTGGGGCATTCCGCCAAGCATAACGTACATGGGGAAGGCCATGAATAACCAGGCACTCATGTCACTGGCATGGGCGGAGAGGGCGACCAGCCAGAAGCTGAGAGACCGGTTTCCCATGATAAAGTCTGAAGAAGTTTTCTGCTTCTTATGGAAAATGAGTCCCAGAATAAGCAGCAAAGAGAAGTAGATGAAAAAAGCGGCTATAACGGCGGTATTCATGTTTTTTTATTTGTTAGGGGTTGTAATGTTGTAATCTGCAAGCTAATGATTTGGTAATTTCGCTTCAACCCTTGTTTTTTTGAGATGAAGTCTAGCTCGTTGCTGAGCATAATCTGGATAGTTTCTAGGCCATCCTGAGCAAAGTGGCGCAACACTTTCGAGAACCAGGCAGCTACTTTGATTTCTGTACCAAAGAGGTCGACCAGTCCCGTATTGAACATGAAAATCATGTCCTGGTTTTGCAATGAATAGTCATTGTTTTGCGGGAGGATGTAGTTGTTTTTGTCGACCGACCAGACTAACGGTGCTGACATGTCATGGATGCGGCAGGACATCGTTTTGTAATCGGATTTGAGGATGCAATCGATGTAGTTTTCGTCACCAAGCTCATCAACAGGCAAAGAGGCTTTTTTGTTAAGATCGAAGAGTCCGGCAAAGCCGGCATTTTTCGCTTCAACCAGGGTAAGGCCCAGACCTCCATTTTGGTGGATTTGCAGGAGAAGCCCATTTTGATTTTTAGCTGCATTCGATGAGATCAGACGAATGCGTACATATGGATCAGTGAAGTCGTCGACAATTTTTTGGAGCATGTAGTGTTGCAGGAGGAGCGAGCATTCGTATTCTCCGTACATCCTTTCTCTAGCCAGGGAGCTTTCCTTGAGCCTGTCGATATTTTCCACTAGGCATTCGCTCATCGTGTTGAGGGTATTGGCTAGCTCTACGATTTCGCGCGGGCCATCGAGTTTGATGTTTGATTCGTAATCTCCGGCAGCGATGTTAAGCGCTGCTTTGTTCAATGCCTGCACAGGCTTACTGATGAGGTTGGCAATAATGAATAGGGTGATAATCAGTAAGAAAAGTGTGCCGATGCCTCCCAGGACGATGACCAGAATGGCATTACTCAGTTTTTGATCGATGATTTTGGTGCTTTCGTCTGCCGCGACTAGAGCGATGACTTCGCCATTACTATTCATGATAGGAGCATAGGCAGACATGAATCGTTCATGTGTCTTCTTCGCAAGATAGATGGGTGTGACAAAAGCTTTTTTTGTAAAGTAAATTAGATGTTCTTCCGTTTCGCTGAAGTCGAAGTCACCCGGCTGGTTGGCCAGTTTCGGGTCGGCCTGACTTACATCGATGAGGAATATTTGCCGGTAGGCTGTTTCCTGATCGCCGGCTTCGTGGACCTCGTTTTCTGGATTTTCTTCATTTTTAAGGACGTACTCACCTTCTTTAACCGGCTCTACCTGGACGATTAAAAGGTTGTGGACAGGCAGCTTTTTTTTAAGTCTGAGCAGTTTTTGCCTATAAGCCAGGTACTTTGGATTTTTTGTGAGGTCGGGGTCGTTGACATGCTCGGAGATCCAGGCAATATCGTCGCTATTAATTGAATCAGCTGTGGCAAGCACAATAGAACTGAGACGTCCTTTAAAGCTGTCGAGGATTTCGCGCGACCAGTTGAAATAGAAAAAGAAAGCGATCAGCATCAGAAACGCTGCCAGAGTCGGTAGAAGCAGAAGTAACAGCCGTGATCGGATTTTCATTTATTGCTCTCAATTTTAATCGGTCTGAATTGCATCCCCGCCGCATAGACTTCGAGGAATCCAAGGGCTACAGAAGGGCATTCGAAAATAATGCTGTAGAGGTGGGGGCGAGACAGCGTCAGCAGGTGTGTTTCCATGGGGATGAAGGCAGAATAGGTGCGAGGCTTATTGCTAAACAGTGATTCTTCACCAAAGAAATCGCCCGCAGATAGAGCACATATTTTCTTGCCTTCAGGATCCCTGATCTCTACCTCCCCCTGAACGATGAAATACATTCTGTTAGCTTCTTCGTTGACGAAAAAGGCAGAATCGTTGACCTCAAAAGTGACCGTTCCGAGCATGTCGGCAATGGTTAGAATGAGGTCGAGGTCAAGCGCACTGAAGAGGGGAGTCCTCTTTAACAGAAAGGCTTTATCAATTAATGTAAGCGGCTTCATGATTCTAATAACTCGTATGCAAAGTGGTGAAAAATTTCATCTCTCTTGGACATCTGCTGTCTTAAGGAGGCTCTCCAGTTGGGTAAATCGAGGTGATACTTCATCGTTGCGGCAATGATTTGATCGATCTGGGCTGGCGATTCACCCATTTTATCCAATAGATCAGTTAAGCTCAAGGGGTTATGCCCTGATTTCACATAGGCCTTCATTTTTTCCTCGTAAGGGATATCCTCAACGAGTGGTTGGAGTAATCGGAATATTTTGTTTTCGCAGGTTTTTTCTAACATTTCGACGACTTGACTGCGTACTTTGGGACTCGGACTGCGCAGCGACCGCGAGACTAGTTCTTCGTCTTCGATTTCACCCGATACGGCCAGGAGTTGGATGATGAAGTCGAGGACCGAATGGTAATCGGTAATCAAAACATCGCGCAGCATGCTGAGATCAAGGTCAGGGTATTGCGACTGGATGGTGTGATAATGGTAAAAATAGAGGTAGGCGCGGTCGATTTCCTGCCGGATGACATCGGACAGATTGGCCCGCAGCTGCGGTATGGCTAGCATCCCTAGAATTTTCCCTGCCAGGACGCGGCTTTTATCGTGCATATGTCTGTCTTTCATAATAGAAAGCAGTCTCGGTACAGTCCTCAAGCCCATTTTAATGATCACTTTTTCAATGACGCGCAATTCGGAGGGTCTGAAGTGAAGGCTCGACTGAATGATGTCGGCGACTAGACTTGAGTCGTTGACGTTGCCCAAAGCTTTCAGACATGCAAGACGGATTTCAGAGTCGTTGATTTGCTTCAGAGTTGACAAGATGCGCGGTGCCTGGCGGATGGAGTCGATCTGGGCAGCTTGCTCCAGTGACTTGGCGGCGGTGCGGGCAACCTTCAACGATGCGCTCTTTAAGTAAGGGATTAAGATGTCCACCTCGTTGACATCCCCGTCAATGCCCAAAATCTCAAGTCCAACGCACAGCTCTTCTTCATTATTGGAGTCGAGCAGCAGGCGCAAGTGCTGCGCAGCTAAGGTGCGGTTGTAGGCAGCTGTAGTTGGGGACTGACGAGCCAGCGATTTCTTTAGTGCAATGATGGCAGCTCCTTGTAGCTGGACATCGGGGCTGCGCAGGTCATGGATGACTTTCTCAGGATGAAGCAGTCCGTTCTTGGCTAGATAAAAATAGATAGTACTCTTTAGCGAAGGATCAAAATCGATTTGCAGCCATTCCTGCAAAGTGTCAAAGACGAGGTTATCGCGTGCGAAGACGCTATTTTCCAACAGGTAGATGAACTTATCCTTGGCTGGGGCCTTCATATTCGACGCATAGGTGAGGATCTTTTTTAAAATGGTATGGTCTTCAAAGCAGAGGAGTCCCTCACATGCAAAAAGCTGCGCCTGTTCATCGCCCGACATCAAGATGCCAAGCAGGCGGCTTTCCGCCGATTTCTGCTGTTTCTCATTCATCTTCCCAAGCCGGTCTTCGACTGTTTTGCTGAAATCAAGGACATTGCTCGAAAGGTTGGAGAATAAGGCTTTCACATAGTTAGTGCGCAGAGCCATCGCGATGCAAAGAGAGCAGCCGGAAAGGATCAGTCCCAAGAGTTTACTGTTGGACTGGAAGAAAGAGAGCAAGATCGCACTAGTCAACATTCCAACAGGTTCAAAGAACGATTCGATCATCACCCTGATTTTATATTTAAGCTTTTGTGGAACAGCATTCAACAAAAGATTGAAGTTACTATCGTCGATAACATACAGAGTCCCTTCGACAACAAAAAAACCAATCAAAGGGAAGGCTAGGCTGGTGCTGATTGACCAGCCTGTAAAGGCGATGATCAGCAATATCGGTGTTACAACGAGCATGCTGCTGATCCCGAAGCGGCGTACCAAACGACTATAGATAAACAGGCCGAAGATCAGGTTTGTGACGCTGACGGCCGCTAAGCATTTTCCCAGGAATTGCGTCAAAGCCGATTCGGTTCCTCCACCGAGATTGATATCATTGGCCGATGCAAAATGTTCCTGGAAGGTAAACATATAATTATATTCAGTGGTGATAAGCAGCAGATAGGTCAAAAAATTACCGGTCATCAAAATAATGGTAAACGGTGAGGAAAGTATAGAATAGACCAGGAATTTGAATGCGTTGCTGTGTTCACCTTTTTCTGGTTCTGTATCTTCATGGGCCACTAGAGGGACTTCACGGGAGATTTTTCCAATCCAGTAATAGGTAAATGAAAAAATGATGATGATTAAGATGATCAGATGGGAAAGGTCAAGCAGCCCGGAATTCATCAGGAGTCCGGTTGTTGCTGCACCACCGAATATTGTCGAACTAAACAGGGTGTAGAGCCTCTTGGCGTCTTGCAGATGGTGGTATTGATCGACGAAAGTCCAATAGCAGGTGCCTAAGACAGCAAACATCAAAAAGCCTGACAGTTTTAAGGCATACCAAAACCACTGTGAATTGGCTCCGAATTGAAACCACAAGCATCCTAAAACGAAGATATAAAATGTTATTCCCGCTAATAGGGTAGTTAAATAGATGCTATAGGATGTGTATTTGTGAAAGGAATAAAGGAGAATGCTGGCCATGCCGAACATGCCAAAGGAATTTAAAGTATAGGCACCGGGTAAGTGCTCGGCCCCAACATGGAGGAGGAACAGGGCGTCCGCAAATTTTAAAGCGCAAGTTGCCCCAAACGCCCAAATAAACCCCAAAAAGGCAAAATAGGAAGCATTCCGCACTTCGTCCGGATATATATGAAAAACTCTTTGCAAAATGCCAGTTTTTGCAGCGGCCATGCCTGTTTAAAATTCTCCTTTTTGTACGGGGTAAATAGGATCATTATAATATAAAAAGAAATTAAATCAATAGAAAAAATAAAGGACAAAAATAAAGGATGGCACGCTGCGGTGCCTTTGCTACCCGATAAAAAGTATTGACGCTAGTTAAGTTTGTACTGATTCATTTTAGTTTGGTAGACACTGTAGGCCTTATAAGATGCTACGCTGAGAACCACTGTCGTAATCGGGGCTATATAGAATGCTACTGCCAAAGCAAGAATTGCATATAGCTTATTTTTATTCTCTGTGACGAAATTGGTCACTTTCTGTGTTGATGACTGAAAACAGTGGTTAATTCCGTTATATCCACGTTCTACGGTGGTCAGTGTGACACTCAGCGCACTATCTACGAAAGAAACAGGATTAATTTTCATCTTATTTATCCTTTGTTATAGTTAGTTTGTATTATATATACATTCATCATATCATTTAAAATATTAATTGTCAATTTATTTAATAAATTCACTTTTTGTTTATCTTAAATATAGATGGACTAACCGTCATAATGGAAGATATTTTATAGTCAGTTATGCCCATTAAAGGGTGTGATTAAAAGTCGTACTCACTTAGAGCTCGTAGTGAAACGAAGGGCGACTGGTGATAGCCCATAGCTCCTATCGTCGCTATGGGCTATCACTCCGGGCTCTAGGAGAGTACAACTTTTAATCACATCCCCATTAAATCCATACTTGAAATTTCTGTTGGTTTAGGTTAATCTTCTCAATCACACTAATGAGGAAATATGAAAAAATCAAAACTATTAATTATTGGTTCGGGTCCGGCCGGCTATACAGCCGCTATCTATGCTGCCCGGGCTAATTTGGAACCCGTTCTCTTCGAAGGATTTTATTCCGGACCTGCCGGAGGGCAGCTGATGACTACAACCGACGTGGAGAACTTTCCAGGCTTTCCAGAAGGGATAACCGGCCCTGAGCTAATCGAGCGGTTCCGAAAACAGGCCGAAAGGTTTGGCACCCATATTATCGGAGAAGATGTCGATGATATCGATTTATCCAAAAAGTCTTTTATTGTGAAAGGGAGAACCGTCGAATACCAGGCTGATGCAGTCATTATTTCGACTGGTGCTACTGCTAAAAGGCTCGCTATCCCGGGAACAAGGGATGATGAATTCTGGCAAAAAGGAGTGACAGCCTGCGCAGTCTGCGACGGAGCAGCCCCAATCTTTAGAAACAGGCCATTATATGTCATCGGCGGGGGAGATTCAGCTATCGAAGAAGCAACCTTCTTGACAAAATTTGGAAGCAAAGTCTATATCGTCCACAGGAGAGATAAGCTGCGTGCTTCTAAGATTATGCAGGATAGGGCCTTCAAAAACCCGAAGCTCGAAATCATATGGAATTCAGAAGTGCAGCAAGTGGAAGGGGATACTGTTGTTAGACAGCTGAAGATCAAGAACGTTGAAACGAAGGTAGTAACCGAGCATGAAGCAGCCGGGTTATTCTTTGCCATAGGCCATACGCCGAATACCGCATTTTTAAAAGGGCAGCTCGATCTTCATGATACAGGGTACATTAAAGTTCACGATGGGACAAAAACAAGTGTTGATGGAGTTTTCGCCGCAGGTGACGTTCAGGACCATGATTACCGGCAAGCTATCACAGCGGCCGGAACAGGATGCATGGCAGCTTTGGAGGCTGAGCGATGGTTAAGCGAAATGGGTTATACTATTTAATCGTCTTTTTGCTTCCAGCATTTGGCTGGTCGACACAAGATCTGCCCTGGCTTGGTAACTTTGCCGAGTTAGAGTGGCGCAATTCGATGCGCTATCAGACCTATCATCATCTTTTACACGGTAAAAAAGCCCTCCCTTACGCATCCGACGACCAGTTTATCGATTCCAGCCTTTCGACAGCTATTTTTGAGTATGGCATTGAGCTGGAATTGGTCTGCGCCCACACCAGAAAGCAGCGTGGGATCGACCAGTTCAAGATAACGGGTCGCTATGTCTGGATGGATGACATCGCCGGCGATCCGCTTAGTCTGACCTCAGGATTCAGCTTTATAGAGTCGTTCGAACCAAGTCTTCACGATCCAAGCTCATTCCATCATGGAAGAGGAGAGGGAGAATTATTTCTATCCTTGGGCAAAGAGTTTAATCCCGGATACAACGATGATGAGTTAGATATTTTAGGGGAGTGGCATGCGCGCGGTTGGGGTGTATTGGCTATAGGAACATCTCCCACTCGAGGGGTGCCCTGGGCACGTTTTATAGTGGCCTATGATAAACGGATTGGACTTAGGCATGAGTTCCGCCTGTTTAGCAAAGGACTTTATGGATTTGGTGATCGAAATCTCCATTTGGATGATTTCCATGGCTATGGATTAATCAGGCACCGGTCTGTTGAAGTTGGCTTCCGCTACACTTACCTGATCGAGTTTTTCGGTAGTGCCAGCATTGAATATGCCAATCGTGTCTATGCCTATAATTTCGCTGCCAATGCTTCACAGGTCACTGTGGAAGTTCTTTATACCTTCGGTCCTTAAATTCATGTATGACCCGATATGAGATTTATTAAACACAGAGGCACAGAGTGAATCGCAGGACTTTAATAAAAAACAAAAAAAGAAAATAAAACAATATATTCTATAGATTTTTTCATCTTTTTTGTCCTGCGATTTTCTCTGTGATCTCTGTGACTCTGTATTTAATTTTTTAGCGAGACTATTGCCACCGCAGTAGCGTACTCTTTACAGTGGCTGATGCTGATGTGAATGATAGGCGAACCGAACATCTCTTTCAGCTTGTTTGAAATCGCCACAAACGGCTTACCGCTTGACTCGTTGTGTATTTCGATATCGATCCAGGTGAGCCCTTCACTGAACCCTGTTCCCAGAGCTTTGACAATTGCTTCTTTAGCCGCGAACCGACCGGCAAAATGAAGGGCAGGTTCTTTGCGCCTTAGGCAATAGTCCTGCTCATCTTGTGTGAAAACGCGATTAAGAAAGCGGTCCCCGTATTTTTCCAGGGAAGCACTGATACGATTAATTTCGACAATATCATTGCCGATTCCATCAATCATGAATCGAGTGCCGCGTAGCTTTTGGGTGTAGTTTCGAAATCATCATCCTCGTCTAGCAAGCTCCCCTCTTCAGCAGCGTTGCAGAAGATCATCCGTCCAGATGATGTGTGCTTGACTGAAAGGACTTGTGCTTTGATTGTCTCCCCGATGAATTCGGCGGCGCCATTGACAACGACCATGGTGCCATCTTCTAGATAGCCAACTCCCTGACGAGCTTCTTTTCCATAACGCTGGATTTTGATTGATAACGTCTCACCTGTTTGTGTAATGGGCTTCAAGGCATTAGACAGCATATTGATGTTGATAATCCTGACACCTTCGATGGTCGATTGCTGGATCCTGTTGATGTCTGATGTGATGATGTTCGTATCGAGGAATCGAGCAAGCCTGATGAGTTTATTCATTGGATCTTTGATTTCAGGAAAGTCGGTGTCGACATAGCGGAGGTCAAGCGTCGCGATACCTTCAAGCTTTTTGATTACATCCAGGCAGCGACGTGCCTTTGTCTTGATGGTTTCGTCGGTGTTCTCAGCCTGGTTGTAGAGGTCTTTTAAAGCAAAGCGTGGAATAATAAGCTGGTGATCAAGGAGTCCTGAAGAGGCCAGATCGATTATGCGTGGATCAGTCAAGATGGAGAAGTCAACTAGTATATCTTTTTTCTTAAGGAACATCTGTTTGAATTCAAAATAGGGGATAGAAGCATGCAGTTCCCCTGAGCTTCTGGCAACCATGATCATACCCGTGTAAGAACAGATTAGGTAGATAAGGAATCTGATAGGGAACAATGAGGATGAAGCTTCAGTGCCAATGGCACCGTCAAGGATGAAAAGGATGGCTTGAGCCATTAGGTAGCCACAAAATAGCCCTAATGCAGCGCAGTTAAAGGTCCTTAAATTACATTTCTTAAAGGCGAAGTCCATTATGATGAGTCCCGCACCAGCCACCATTCCGCCAAGGAGGCCTACAGAAGCATTGATTAAATTCACTCCTCCTTCAAGATAGGTAACAGCAAAGCTAATAGAGAAAACGACACATAATAAGAAAAAGAGCACTCTGATGAATGAAAGAGAAATATGCATATGGAAATCCCATGTTTAAAAAATAAATATACAGTCAAACAATTGTGTAAATCTTAACAAAATCTTATAAAAAAGGCAAAGCAAAAAAAAGGAACTTCAAGCCTTTAACCTAGAAACGGCACCCCCTTCCAATCGCCGTTTCTAGATTTAACCTTTTTTTGCTTGGCAACAACTCACAGGTGAAATAGACTTTATCTTTATCAAACTTCAAGGGAGAATCAAATGTTCAAAGTAAGCCACAACGCTCTTATTATCATTTCAGGCTGTATCTGGCTGGCGATAGGGTGTTTTTTATTACCTTTAGGGCTCAATTTTTTAATTAAATCTATAGATCCCAATGTAGACATTTCAAGGCCTTTGCTAAACTTCTTATCACCCTATGCCCAGGGATTAGACCAGGCGGCCCTTCTGTTAGTTGCTCTGGCGCTGGCTATTGGTTATATGAAAGGGACCAAGATTTTCTCTAAAACAGTCCAGCGTAGCGTTGACAGAATTCTTACTTTGACCAATCCTGCTTCTATTAGCCAAATTTACACGAAGAAATACTGCATTCTCTTAGGTGTAATGGTTTTGCTAGGGATATTGGTCAGATTTTTACCGAACGACATCCGTGGATTCATAGACGTCATCATCGGTTCTGCTTTGATTAATGGTGCCGAGTTGTTCTTCAGGCAGGTAAGAACCGGGAAACAGGAACCAGGAGTTGGCAAATAATAGCTTATTATACGCGACTACTTATGATACCCGGTTCCTTTCGCTATTTCGGTGGCGCGGTAGATTTGCTCGATGAGGATCAGACGGGTGATCTGGTGAGTGAAGGTAAGAGGGGAGAGGCTGATGAGGGTAGCGTTTTGCTTAATCTCTTTTGGAAGCCCTTCCGCCCCTCCTATAATGAAGGAGATTTTGGATCCCCTTTCCTCCCAGCTTTGACTTAAAAAGTGAGAAAGCTGGATGCTGTCCATCAAGGTGCCGGCAGGATCAAGGCAGATGTGATTGGATTCTTTCTTTGCCCATTCGATCAGTTGCGGAGTATCTTTTGCCCATAAAAATTCGAACCGGACAGTCGCTGTAAGACGTTTGATGTATTCTTCACAAGCTTCTTCAAGCCATTTCTCCCTGGTTTTGCCGACCGAAAGGATTTTTATTTTGATCATTGGTGCTGTTTCATCGCTTGCTGGATTTTTTTCTTTTCATCGCGTTCTTTGATGTCGGCACGTTTGTCGGGGGCTTTTTTACCTTTGGCGGTGGCAATCTTCACTTTTACGCGGCCATTCTTAAGATAAAAGGCTAGGGTAATGATGGTCTGCCCCTTTTCCTGGGAGGCTGTTTTCAGTTTTTGAATTTCCCGTTTATGCATGAGTAGTTTGCGCTGACGCCTTTCTTCGTGGTTGTTGATGTTGCCGTGTTTGTAGGGAGCAATGCTGCAACCGATCAGCCACACCTCATTGTCCATCACTTTGACGAAAGATTCCTGCAAGGAGGCGCCATGGTCGCGGATCGATTTGATTTCGGTTCCCGTCAAGGAGATGCCTGCCTCGAAGGTCTCTAATATCTCGTAATCATGTGTTGCGCGTCTATTTGACGCCAGATCGCCAGATCGTTCGCTCATATTTCCTCAGTTTAATAAGTTACTATAGCATAAATGACGATGAAGGACAAGGGAAGGTGCGCATTTTTCAACACAAAGATGCAAAGAAGTAGAAGGTGCAAAGACCTCTCGTAGGACAATATTGCTTGTTTTTTTTAACACAAAGACACGATGACACAAAGAAAACAAAAAAACTATAAAAAATTTTTGTTGTACTTAAATTTTTATTTTATTTTTTAAACTAAATTCTTTCTTTGTGTCTTCATGCCTTTGTGTTCTTTGTGTTAAAAAAATACGATACCGTGGATCTGCGTCTTTCTTTGCATCTTTTATTTCTTTGTATCTTTGCGTTGAAAAATGCGCGACTGTTAGTTCAGCGGTGCCAATGGAACGCGGATAACCAGCCTCGTTCCGCCGGCAAGCAAAGACTCATCGGTGGTGGTTAGGAACACTTGCCCCATTCCTGACAGAAGGCTGAGTAGCCTTTTTTTTCTGCTTTCGTCGAGGCTGATACCGATATCATCGACCATGAGGATGGGTGTCTCGCCACTCATGTCTTTGAGCCGCTGCCATTCCGCCAGGTGCATGGCGGCAACGCAGCTGTGCTGCTGGCCCACGCTTGCAAAATGGCGCACCTCTTTGTCTCCGATGGAGATGAATAGGTCATCTTTGTGTGGCCCGCCGACGGTAAATCCAATCCGCAGCTCACGTTCCCTCTGTTTATGGAAATAGTTCAGGTGGGCTTCTTTTAGCTCTTGAAGCGTTTTTGATTCTGACACGCTGCTTTTATAGCTAAGGGAAAGGATTTCATCTTCTCCGGCCAGAATGGCATAGTAGTCGAGGCAGCTTTTCTGCAGGTCCAAAACGGCTCTCTGACGTTGAAAAACAATATAGGCAGCTGATTGCGCCATCTCATGTTCCCACCCATCCATGGTGATCATCTGTTTTGTCTTGAGGAGATGGTTGCGGTGGCGCAGGGCCCGGTTATATCTGGTTAAGTGATGGACGTAGACTGGATCAAGCTGTGCGATCTGGATATCGAGGTACTGGCGGCGCAAGACGGGCGCGCCCTTAATCAAATTAATATCGTCCGGAGTGATGACGACCCCCTGGATGACACCCAAGAGTCCTGAAACATGGTTTAACTGGGTGCTGTTGTAGATGATCTTCCTCTCACCTGTTTCGAAGGAGATATGAAGCCTTTGGTCAATGTTATGCTTGGCAAACTGTGTATGGAGTAGAAATGATTCTTTGCCGTGATGGATGAGGTCGGTTGCACGGTTTGTTCTGAACGACCTACCCAGCATGAAATAGTGGATAGCTTCGAGGAGGGTGGTCTTTCCCAGGGCATTAGGACCGCAGATCAGGTTGATTTCCGGAGAAAATTCAACATTCGCTTCTCCGTAGTTGCGGAAATTCTGCAAATAAAGAGAGCGAATATACATAATATTATTCTTCGGAAAGCCGCATAGGCATGATTACAAATAGCGGTGAGGTATCCAATAGATTGGTAACAAGCTGGTCGTGATCGATGATGACGCCTGGATTAAAGGCATCGGTTAGTCCTAGTATGACCGTTTCGCTGTTACAGTGGCGCAGGATATCGATGAAGAAACCGGCGTTGAGGGCGATCTCTAAATGAGGGCCGTGATAGTTGACCGGCATGGCGACATGTCCTTCGCCGACTTCCATGGAGTTGGCTGTTAGTTTGACTTCGCCGTCAGAGAAAATAAAACGGACAGAATTGTTCTCGGTTGTGAAGAGGGATATCTGGCGCAGCAGGATTGAAAGCTCTTCGCGGTGCAGCGTCACGAGGATTTCTGAATGATTTGGGATCACGCGGTTGACATCAGGGTAATCGCCTGTCAAAAGCTTTGCCAAGATATGTGTCTGGTTTGCTTCGATGGCTATTTTATCGGTCAAGAGAGAAATTTTTACGGTTCCCTGATCGTCGGTCAGGTTTTTAATGATCTCATCGACAGCTTTTAGCGGGATGACAGATTGTGTGTTGAAGGATGGATCGATATTGATCTTGGCAAAGGCCCTGGCTAATCTTTTTCCATCGGTCCCGATGAAGGTAACAGTCCCATTGGCGATGGTCATTGACACTCCGGTCAAGACGTAGCGGTTATCTTCTCTGGACACGGCGAATGAGGTGCAGGATAGGAGGTCTTTGAGTTCTTTCTGCTGCATTTCGAAAGCGGGAGCATCAGTGAGGTCAGGAAGGGAAGGATACTCATTTTTTGCCATTCCATTCAGCTTAAAGCGGGACGTTCCTGCGACGATGGTTGTCACTTCGTTAGAGGAGGCGGAAATCTCAACATTAAGTGTGGAAAGCTCTCTGACCAACTGGGAAAATTTTTTCACTGGGAGGGTGGTCCCTCCTTCTTCGATGATGTTGGCATCAGTTTTGCAGCGGATGCCGACGTTGAAGTCGGTAGCCGTCAGGATCAGCTCATCTTTGAGCACTTCCAATAAAAAGTTGGACAGGATGGGGATAGCCGGTTTTTGAGAAACAACGTTCTGTATCTTGCTAAGGAGATAGTTTAATTCTTGTGTGGAAATAACAAATTTCATAACCGTTTCCTTTATCTAATTTAGGTCCACACGATACAACATCATAGCAGAACTGTCAAGTCCTCTTAATGCAAATGCTGCGTACCAAATTGGGTCATGAAGAAACACACTTTTCCTTTGTGCGCTCCAGTGGAGACGATACCCAATTCATAGAGCCTTTCAGTGATCATTTTTTTGACAAAATCGAGTTCTTCAGGGGTGTAGGTGGGGATAAGGTATTTCCATTTTTTTCCTTTTTTGGTCAGGGTGACATGATCACGACTACCTAGAGGAGCGGTCAGTCCCTGAAGGAAATCGTCCAGATAGATCCACTCGCGCGGAGGTAATGATTTAAGGCTTTTTTCGATATAACGGATATTTTTTTGAGTCCATAGGGGTCCCTTCGGATAATGCATCTGATTAAACAAGTCGTGTGCTTTATGAAGGTCGTTAGATGTCAGCCAGAGAAGACCTTTGTCAGTTGCCCCATCTTTATTAATGAAGCCAAGATCGGTCGCATATTGTACATACCGTTTTAACTGCTCTGGACGGTAAAGAGCGGCCATTTTGCTGCCGGGATATGATTTGATAAGTTCAGAGAGGTCTTTCATGAACCAGAATTCTTCAGCACAATTGGGTAGGATCTTATTGTCTTTGATAGGCTTGGCTTTCGTGTTAACTTCAAACAGCAGATATTCCATGTACTCTTGGAATGGGGTGATGAACTCTTCCCAAAGGCCATCGACTTGTTCATATCTGAGGCAGCAGACGAAGCTGTATTCAAGTAAGAGGATGTATTCTTCAAATTCCTCTCGTGTCAGTTTATATTTGGAGATGAGGTCGGATGCCCTTATTTTAAAGTCAGTAGAAGAGAAGAGGTCTTTAATGATTCCGTTTAAACCCGGATTATCAAAATGGAGCTCGGAGATATAGATGCGGTAGTCTTTAGGGGTGAGGAAGTACTTCTCGATGATAGAAGCGAAAATATTGTCTGAAGTGCGGGAGATCGGATACCAATTGGGCAGGATATGAATGGGGACTTTATTGAGGAGTCCTTGCAGAAATTCCAGGTTAGGCTCGAAGTCATCTTCAAACTTTTCCAGCTGCAGCTCAAAATATTTCCGCTTCTCTTTGTCGATGGTCAGTTTTAAATGATCTCGCTTGAAAAGCTTAGTTGCGCTAAGTTTATCCAGGACAGGAATCAATTTTTCTGTGTTGGTATCGAGGATGTCAGCTAGCTGTAAAATGGGGAATTCAAGTGAATGATGCAATATTTCACGTAGGACATCTACTTCAAACAAAGTGAGTGAAGATAGCGAAAGCCGGCTCTCAATATCTTTACGGTAAGGATAGTCGGACAAGACAACTTTTGTCTTTTTTGGAGCGATCATAATAAACAACCATGAGGTTAATTTACTTAGAATTATATAGTTAATTAAGTATATTATCAAAGATTAAAATAATTAATCGTTAATAAAGTTATTTAATGATAATTATTTTTAGAATATAATGAAAATTAGAGGGTAAAATGGAGAAAGATGGTTCAAAAGATGAACAGAAAATGTCGACTTCTGATCACTCTACAATGCATTTAATGGCCGATCTGGCAATGGATAGTCTGAAAAAGGAATACCAATCCGACTGGGAGCCTTTTGAGCTTTATGACGAAAGGCTCAAGTCGCATATCCATTCTGAGCATTTCTACGAAAGGTTCAGCAACGGCTACGAGACGCTGCTCAGCGTCTTGAAGGGGAATTAAGCTTCATAAGTCGCGCATTTTTCAACGCAAAGCTGCAAAGAAGAAAAAGGTGCAAAGATGACTCGTGGGACCACATTGTCTTATTTTTTTAACACAAAGACACGAAGAAAAACAAAAAAACTATAAAAAATCCATAGCCATTTCTAGGTTAAATTCTTTCTTTGTGTCTTCGTGTCTTTGTGTTTAATAAATCAGACTATATAGTCCTGCAAGAGGTCTTTGCAGTTTTGTTTCTTTGCAACTTTGCGTCGTAAAATGCGCAACTCTGGCACGTTCACGAAGGGTTATGTTGTCTCTTCTGATAACTTTTCAGAGTGTTATGCAGGAGCATCGCGATGGTCATGGGACCGACGCCGCCGGGAACCGGAGTAATGTATGAACATTTAGGGGCTACATTCGGAAAATCGACGTCACCGACTATCTTATAGCCCGATTTTTTCGTAGGATCATCTACTTTATTAATCCCAACATCAATGATCGCCGTTCCCTGCTTGATCATGTCTGCGGTAATAAATTTCGGTTGTCCGATGGCTACAATAATGATATCGGAGAAGAGACAAAGGGACTTGATGTCCTTTGAATATCTGTTTGCAATAGTAACAGTCGCATTGCCGCTCGGGGTATTCTGCATCAGTAAGGCAGCCATAGGCTTGCCGACAATGTTGCTTCTTCCGATCATAAGGACATTCTTGCCGGCGATCTCAATAGAGGAGCGTTCGATCAGTTTTTGTATCCCCAGCGGAGTGCAGGGTATAAACCCGTCCGTTTCGCCAATCAATATCTTGCCGACATTTAAAGGATGGAATCCATCAACATCTTTCTCCGGATTGACATGATGAGTCACTCTTGTAGGATTAATTTGGTGGGGAAGCGGCAGTTGGATTAAAATGCCGTCGACATTAGGATCCTGATTCAATTTATCAATGAGAATGAGTAGTTCTACTTCGGTGGTATTTTCCGGAAGTTCGCATCTGATCGAACGGATGCCGACTGAAGCACACGCTTCAGTTTTTCTCTTTACGTATATTTGCGAAGGGGGATGACCCCCTACCAGGATCACAGTCAGACAGGGCGGACGCCCGGACAAGCCTTTGACCGTCGCTTTGATCTCCTGCTGGATTTCATCAGCTATTTTTTTTCCGTCAATAATCATGTCTTCATCATAAAGAACCGGAGAAATAAGGGCAAAGAGAAAGGAGACGGGAGAAAAGGAAAAGGGACTGTGTCCCAACCGCGGTAGTGGTATAGAGACATAGGATGAAGTTCCCTCTTAAAAAATTTAATTAGAAACCTTTTTTTTATCTTTCACTCATTTTTTTTCATCCTTCATCCTTCATCCTTTCCTTTGCATCCTTTATTTTGGCATGTTTCCTGCATAATAATCTCATAAATTAATTCATTGTAATAAAAATATTACTATTTGATATAATATAATTGCGGGAGTTATTAAAAAATGAGGTGATTACTATGAATAATTTAGATCCAGTAAAAGATCCTAATAACTACATGCTATATTTAGGTGAAAATATAGTCAAAATGAATAAAATTGATGAGTCAATCATTGATGCAATAAATGAATTTGTTAAAAAAAATAAAGATAAACTGCAACCTCGCGCTTTGTCTATTTTATACGATGAAATGCAACTCCAGGGCATCGTATATAGTCAATCGACTAAACATCGGGATACATTACATCTCATTTCTCACTTAATTCCTAGGTCCGCATTAGAAGAACAAAGTAAACAAGAGATTCTTAAGGCAAAGTCACCTGATATTTCTGCTTCCAGAACTGTGCTTGATTTTTTAAAAGAAACCGGTCAGCAAAATCCCCGAGCTAGTAACCATCCAGGAAGTCCTTCTTCGACCGTAACTACATCACCATCTCCTAGTTTAAATGTACCAGAATATGAATCTGATTCTGAAGAAGAAAGTGTAGCAGAACAATTCTTTTCACTAAGAGAATTCGATCTTAATGATGAGGAAGTCAGTTCGGCTAATGGACTTGCCCAAGACCAGCAGGGTGACTTTATAGAAATTTTTCTGGATGAACTTAGGGAGAAAGGGCCTGTCCATGAGAACTTAGGTTTAATTGAAAGAACAGCATTAAAAATCATAGATGAGAAATCTATAGAAGATGTGAAAAAATGGTATAGTGTAATGGCACAAGAAATTCTTGTAGCTTCATGGGATCCAAGATTAAGTCAGAATCAAAAGAATCGCAGTTTGGATCTGGTGGAAGATTTTTATGTATGCGGACGCAATTTTGGCGATGTTCAAGCGGGTGTTAATTTGGCAAAATTTCTCGTTAATAGGTATGCAAAAGACAATCCTGAAATTATTTTCAACGATTTTAAAAATGGCAAGACAGACTTCTCCAAATTGGGTCTGGCACTTTGTTACTACGAAGGCAAGGGAATCGAACAAAGTGACTCTACTGCAATTCAGCTGTTGTGCGAGATCATAGAGGGTAATAAAGGCAATGAAGTGAATCAGCCCCTTGTTAAGGCTGCGTATCAGTTACTAGAAGAAATAGAATCTTAGGGACTGGAAGAAATAAGTTAAACGATTGGACTACGTCAAAGCCACGGGGTTGAACGATCAAGAGTGACCTAATATTATATAATATGAGGTCACTTTTGATCGCTCAACCACGGGAGCTTTCACACTGTCCAATCGTGTAAATTATTATTTTTCAGTCCCATAAAGGAGGAATTATGAGAGTTGGCGGCATTCGTCCTATCAGTCATGATGAAACTATGCGTCTTAAGATTGACGATCTAAAAGCTGGGGTCGATAAACAGAAGCTAGATATCATAGAAGTCTTTATTAAAAATCATGGTGCTGCAATCAGTACAAAGACGATGAAAAAGCTGTTTAAAGCGCTCTCAGTTATAAGTCAAGACCCTAACTTTAAAGAGATGGCTGTCATTGCAAGAATATCCACATTGATTAAAGATATTGCACCGCTGAAAAGTTCCCTTAGTAAAACTGTCAAGGCTGTCGTAGGCGCTGATGCATCTGCAGATATAGTCGAACAAAAAGTCGCTCAGGAAGTGTCGATGGCAAAAGCTGAATTTAAGCAAAAAGATTTAGCGAAAATCATAGCCGCAATTTCGGCATGGTCAGAAGAAAAAAATGAAGTAAATAAAGAGACAGCGGGAAATCTCCTTCGCAGCATAAGTAATGCCCGCGCCTATAATGCTTTTGGAGAGGTTATAGATCCTGAATTCCTAAATGCATTTGCACAATGCTACCACAAAGGTATAGGCGTAAAACAAGATACAGAAAAGGCAT
>Ga0207010_1017_pt3 | contig 39647 bp, 37 predicted proteins | sample Alteio_BWMinCont_82_FD_153465 | JGI IMG/M metagenome (GOLD analysis project Ga0207010, IMG submission 153465) | Enriched cells from forest soil in Barre Woods Harvard Forest LTER site, Petersham, Massachusetts, United States -... | ecosystem: Environmental > Terrestrial > Soil > Temperate forest >...
CCTTTGGTTGTGGCTTTTTCGTTAGCGGGTACGATGAGTATTGATTTAACGTGCGATCCAATAGGTCGTGATCAAAATAATAAAGATATTTTTTTAAAAGATATTTGGCCGACGACGAGCGAGATTGCCAATGAAGTGAAAAAAATAACGGGAAAAATGTTTCAAGAAGCTTATGCGAATATTTTTAAAGGAACAGATGCTTGGGCATCAATGAAAGTGCCGAATTCTAAAACTTATATTTGGCGAGAGGATTCGACGTATATTCAGCATCCGCCGTTTTTTAATAACATGAAAATTCAGCCTGAAAAAATAAACAATATCAAAAATGCAAAAATTTTAGCAGTGTTAGGTGATAGCATTACGACCGATCATATCTCTCCTGCGGGATCTTTTAAAGCCAATAGTCCTGCAGGTCAGTATTTAATATCAAAAGGCATTGCTGAAGCTGATTTTAATTCTTACGGATCAAGGCGGGGCAATCATGAAGTCATGATGCGTGGTACATTTGCCAATATTCGTATTAAAAATGAAATGGTGCCACAAAAAGAGGGTGGTTTTACCCAGTATTTGCCAACGGGAGATGTGCTTTCTATTTATGATGCGGCGATGCTTTACAAAAAAGAAAATATTCCTTTAGTTGTGGTTGCGGGTAAAGAATATGGCACAGGTTCTTCGCGTGATTGGGCGGCGAAAGGGCCTAAATTATTAGGAGTGGTTGCGGTGATTGCTGAAAGTTTTGAGCGTATTCATCGTTCTAATTTAATTGGCATGGGTATTTTGCCTTTAGAATTTACCGCAGATGAAACACGTCGTACATTAGGGATGACTGGATTTGAAACAATTGATATTTTAGGTTTAGAAGAAACCCTTCAACCCGGCATGATATTAAAAGCTATTTTTCATCAAAAAAATAATATCAAAAAAGAAGTTGAGTTAAGAATGCGTATTGATACGCATAATGAACTTGAATATTATAAAAACGGCGGGATTTTGCAGTATATGATTAGGAAGATGTTATAAAAAAATCTTTTTTGGTTCTGTCAATATTAAATCATCACCTTAGTTTGATTGTGTGAGTGGAAGTAGTAGCAACGAGCGTCGATAGTGATGGTATAGAGGAGGGCTGTTGTGTTTCCAAAGTTGGCGCCAATTCTATATCGTATCTTTTTCTGCATTCTTCTAAAAATATATTAAATTCTTTAACTATTTTTCGATATGAGTCTTTATATTTTTTATTTTGGGTAATGCTCGCCATACCATAAGCCAAAGCTATTCTTTTTTCATAGTCAGCTCCTTTTACAAGGTCATCATTGTATTTTGGATCACCAAGATGACTTTTAAGTTTTTCCCAAGCTTGATACAGTTTCCGAGTTTCTAAAAGACTTGGATCCGATTTTGTTTCTTGAATTTGAGAAGTGGACGGATGTTCCTTTAGTTTTTTAAGAATTGCTTTGTCAGAGAGTGTATCCTGTTTTTTTTCTGGGGATAACTTTGATTCATAGACGAATTGTATTGATTCTGCATTTTCAATAGTGATGCCCTTAGCAGTGAATAAGATTTCTATTTTTTCATTAGGGATTGGTTTATCTTCATTCAGAAATTGAAAATTGGGATGGTGTTTTTCAATAGGGTTTTCAGGCGCATCCTTAGGAGTTAAAATTGTTATGATGTTATTTAATTTTCTGGCATCGAAAAAATCCTCCATCTGTTTTTCTAAAGATTCGTTGGGATCTTTAATATAAGGCAACAATTTCTCTAATACACTATTTATACGGATAGCACGATCAACGTAATTTCGATAATCGTACATGCAAGTTGTAGCTCCCTCTGTAGTGATACCATAGAGCCAAGGCAAAGCTTGATCAGGGATTAGTTGTTTAGCATCCTCTATAAAAGACTGATGTACGAATCCTATTGAGCGTAGCGTATTATCTAGCTTTACCTGTAAATGGTTCCACTGCTCATATACCTTCTCCTGGATATCTTTACTGTGAGAGGTAATTGATAAATATTTAGGGATATCGAGTAACTGCTTCTTTAATTGAGGAGTAGCTTCTTCTATCTCCATATTGTATATGATTAATAGTTGTTTTGCTTTAGATAATGATACTTTATTTTTTGTTCCATTCCTTTCTTCTTCCTTGAATATCATTTTTGTAATGATTTCGCAATATACACCTACGACTTTTTTGCTAAATTTATTTACCGCTGTTGATGTCAGTGTGTTTATCTGTTCTTCTATAGTTTTAGTGCCTGTTAACATACTATTTTTCCATGTTTGTGATAGAGCCAGATTCTAGCAAAGAATTCTTAGAACCTAATGAAATGGACTCATCCCACCTATTTAATACGGCGTCATAATGCGCCAAAATGATGAAGTAACATCTAAATCATTTAACACAAATAAATGGAGAGTCCGACATGAATATTACGACATTAGGCATTGATTTAGCAAAAAATATTTTTCAATTACACGGAGCTGATAATAAAGGCCATGCGGTATTAAAAAAGACGCTACCTCGCAATAAATTAACTGAATTTGTTGCTAATTTGCCCAAATGCCGAATTATAATGTGGAAACTGCTCAAAGATGTGTGTGCAGGGTAGCCCACAAGGGGAGAGGTAAAAAGCTTAGCAATAATACCATTTATTTAAGAGACTTTGAGCAGGTTCTAAGGCGATTAGTATTATTAAAATTTATAATAAAGTTATTGTAGTTTATCAATGTATATAATAAAATATATAATATAGATAAATAAAGATAAGGTTTTTATAAATGGATCCTCTTTACAACCCGTTTTCACCTGGTGCAGGCTCGCCACCGCCGGAGCTTGCGGGTAGAAGTGATATTTTGCGACAAGCCCTGATGACTTTAGCGCGTGTTAAGCGAGGCCGAGCTGAAAAAAGTATGTTGATCATCGGCCTTCGTGGCACAGGGAAAACTGTGCTGCTTCATGAAATCTCTTCCTTGGCCGAAAAGGAAGGATATCAATCTATTATGATAGAAGCGCATGAAAAAAAATCCTTGCCCGAAGTATTGCTTCCTGAGTTACGTCGAATACTTTTTTCGTTGGATGTTGGTGAGATGATCAGCTCAAAAGTAAAAAGAGCATTTCGAGTATTAAAAAGTTTTGTATCGAATGTAAAAGTCAGTGTCAAAATGCAAGAAATAGATTTTGGGCTTGGCATTGAGTCTGAGAAAGGTGCAGCAGATAGCGGTGATTTAGAAGCAGATTTGGCGCAAGTTTTTATTGCTTTGGGAGAAGCTGCACAAGATCGGAATACAACTATTGCGATTATTATAGATGAACTTCAATATTTAAGTGACGAAGAGCTAAGCTCGCTCATTATGGCTGTCCATAAAGTCTCACAAAAATCACTCCCTATTGTTGTGATTGGCGCTGGATTGCCACAGCTTGTTGGTAAAGCAGGCCGTGCAAAATCTTATGCGGAACGTCTTTTTGATTACCCAGAGCTCGGGCCATTAAAAAATGAAGATGCAAAAATTGCATTACAAGAGCCAGTGCAAAAAGAAGCAAATATTTACTTTACAGATGAAGCATTGGATGAAATTATTCGTGTGACAGAGGGCTATCCATATTTTCTTCAGGAGTGGGGTTATCAAGCTTGGAATCTTGCAGTCACATCACCTATAGATATTACCGTTGCAAAGCAAGCCACCCAGACATCGATTGAAAGACTAGATAAAAGTTTTTTTAGGGTTCGTTTTGATCGCCTAACACCTCGTGAAAAAGAGTATCTTCGAGCTTTGGCTGAATTGGGATCTGATCCACAAAGGTCTGGCGAAGTTGCTGAAGAACTTGGCTTAGATGTTCAAAATGCAGCACCGCTTAGAAATAATTTAATTAAAAAAGGGATGATTTATAGTCCAAAACACGGAGATACTGCTTTTACTGTACCACTTTTTGAAGGCTTTATGAAGCGGATTATGCCCCATATACCTAAAAAATGGTAGCTAGAAAATGTAGGGTGGATTACGGCAAAAAACGCCTAATCCACCCTACATTTTAATTTCTTTAATTTTTTAATTTGTATACTACTTCTGGTGTGACGCTTACTCCTAAAAATAAAGAATCTGCCCTTTTTCTAGCTAATGCACTGTTTGCTTGGAGGCCGCTGGTATTTTCAAGATTTTGACGTTTAGCAGCAGTGGGTCTTGTTTCTTTATTTAGGTCGGTAAATATGATGCTTTCAATAACATTATTCACAGATGAATCATCTCGTAATTGAATGAGCTGATCCATTAAAACAAATAACTTTTGTGTATCGCTTACATTGTTATGATCTGAGGTCATTATTTCTTTAAAGTTTTTCTTATTATTATAATACTTAACTAATTTTGGAATGGTATCTAAATCCTCTGGAACTTTCTTATTAGTTAATATAGTTTCTAATTTTTTTAATGCATCAATTTTATTATTATTGGCTTTAGTTTGCTCTTCATTGGCTCCAATATTATTTTTCCACATTGATATTTTACTTTCATTTATAAGTGTTCTTAAAAATTTTTCAGCAGCAGCGGGTTTATCAGCATATAGAAATTTCAATTTTAATAACAAGTCGTCTATATGAGAGTCTTTTAAACTTGCAAAGTTATTTTCATTTAGATATTGTTCTTTAAATTCAGATTTATCTGCTGGTTTATTAAAACCTAACATGTTTTGTATAGAATTACCAATAGAGCGAAAAACTGATGCTGCTAAAACACTAACCGTTGTCATATTAATAGTATAAGCAGCCCCAGCAAATATGCCTAATAATAATGGAAATTGGGGCGCTAAAAAAGAAACGAAGATACCCACTAATAAAATAGCTGAGGTGATAAAGTTATCGAGATTATCTTTTAAAGCCGCTTTTTCTGCTGCATAATAGTAGCTATAGGATTGCTTTCGATGTTTCCAGAGATTGACCAGATTGTTATAAATCCCGACCCCTGCATTAAGCATATTTCTGCCAATCAAGACAAGAAACATAATGGGTGCAACTGCTGCTGAGACCCCAGTAAATATCAATGCAATGAGAACCGCAGTGGTTTCTTTTGCAGCCATTAAGATAGTCATCCCTAATTCTCTTTTGGCCGCTGTATTTTGGTTGTTTTTTTCTTTAAAACCAAACCAAGCTATTCCTACTTCAACTAACGTTAAAGACGTGGCAAAAGGAAAGGTCATTTTTTTAGTTTTTTCTATGAACTCTTTGATAATACTCATAAAAATAACTAAAAAAGTAGACTTTTTTAAGTTACCAGTAGTTGTAATAGGTGAATTTTCATTTAAAATAAATTGACGAACTGACTTACCGCCAAAAGGATGAAGTTCGTCTAATTCAATTTCAGTATATGATTTTTTTGATGAAACTGGCATAATAAGTACCTCGTACGTCTATATTGATATTTTTTTAACCTGTGCCTATTGTACCATTCCTATAAAAAATGGTAATATACTATTTTGTTAATTGTTTGTTCCCAAAATAGGAATTATCATGGCACTTGATCTCATTTCATGTATGCGTAGCTTTGTAGCGGTCGTCGATCATGGCGGCTATGCCAATGCTTCTCGGCATATTTATGTTTCGCCTCCGGTTATTACTAAACAAATCAATCTGTTAGAGCATAATTTAAAACAAAAATTATTTTATCGCACCACACGACGTATTCAATTAACCGAGGCAGGGCAAGTGTATTTAAGTCATGTTCGTGGGGTTTTGCAACACATTAAAGAAGCACAAGAATCCCTTATGCACTTAGAAGCAGGTCCGCAGGGCGCTATTCGTGTAGGAGTCCCGACTATTTTGAATTCGATGTTTTTTGCAAAGAATTTAACAGATTTTTTAGAAAAATATCCCCATATTAATTGTGAACTCTCAACAGAAGTATCACCAACAGCCATTACTGATGATTTGTGCGATGTGATTATTACCGCAGTTGATTTCCAAGACAAACAACTGATTAAACAATTATTATTAACTTGTAGTCGCGGGGTGTATGCATCGCCTGCTTATATTAAAAAACATGGATTACCCAAAACAATCGATGAGTTAAAAAATCATAATTGCTTAAATAAAAAATGTACGCATGGGTTTCATTTATGGGAATTTAGCAATAATAAAAAAGTCACTGTTTCTGGTAATTTTGTTTCTGATTCAGGGATTGATATTTATTTTGCGTGTTTAAATGGGTTAGGATTAATGTACACAACCAGTATTGTGATATTAGATGAAGTGGAAACAGGGCGTTTAGTTAAAATTGATTTAGATGAACCCCCGACCGAAATGGATATTTATATTTATTATCGGCCAGTGATGAAAGAAAGTATTATTAAATTATTAGTTGATCATGTGATTAATAAAACTAAAAATTGTCGATGTTAATATATTTATTATAAAGATAAATATAATTGATGGAGTCGTTCGATCTGCGGAATCAAATCTTTTTCAAGGCCATCATTATAGATTACATCATGCGCGCCTGCTAAACGTTTTTCACGGTTAATTTGGGTTTTAATAATCGCTTGAATATTTTCAATGGATGATTGATCGCGAATCTTTGCACGATGTAATTGTAGTTCTTCGTGGGTATCGACTACTAAAATTCGATTGATTAATGGGTTGGGATGCGTCTCGAATAACAAAGGAATAACCACAATGCAATAAGGTGATTGCGATTGTTCAATTGCTTTTTGTGTTTCTTCACGAATCAGTGGATGTAGTAATTTTTCAAGCCAAATACGTTCTTTTTTATCTGCAAAAATTTTATGCCGTACTAACGCACGATTAAGTGTTTTATTAGGTAATACTATTTCATCACCAAAATGTTCAATGATTTTTGTAAGCGCATCTGTTCCAGGTGAAATCACTTGACGGGCTAATTGATCGGTATCAATCACGGTGATACCTTTTTTTTCAAATAATGTAGCAACCGTTGTCTTACCGCTGCCTATTCCACCTGTTAATCCAATTACTAACATAATTAAAAATCACATAATAAATTTATGTAAATAAAGATGTAGAATATCACTTCCCCACATTAAACTAATCCAACCAGCAACTGCAAGATAAGGGCCAAAAGGCAGTGGAATACTTTTTAATTGACGTTTTATTAACATGTGCGTTAAACCAAAAATAACCCCAATGAATGATGCTAATAAAATAATAATAGGCAATTGCTGCCAACCTAAAAAGGCACCTAATGCAGCTAAAAATTTATAATCTCCTTGCCCCATTCCCGTCTTGCCAGTTGCTAATTTAAATAAAAATTGAATGACTGCAAAGACTAAATAACCTGAAATAGCACCAATAATTGCATTATGACTGGAAGTGAAAATAGCATAGATACTTGCTAATAAACCAATCCAAAGTAATAATAAAGTCAATTGATCTGGTAATAAATAATAATCTAAATCAATAAAAGTTAAAGCAATTAAAATCCAGGTAAAAAGTAATGCCCCCACTAATTGCCAACTAATCCCAAAGCGTAAGGCAACATAAACCGATGCAATACAAGATAATAATTCAACTAATGGATAACGCAGTGATATTTTCGCTTTGCAATAAGCACATTTACCACCTAACACTAAAAAACTTAAAACAGGAATATTATGCCAAGGTTTCAAGTGTCTTTTGCAATGAATACAATGCGACCATGGTAAATATAAATTTAAAGGTTCAGCATCATGTGTTGGGGTTTTTAAGCCAAGATAATGCCTGCACTCATGATTCCATTGATTTTGAATCATGCGTGGTAAACGGTAAATGACTACATTTAAAAAGCTACCAATTAATAAAGATAATGCCGCAATCAGCATCAAAAAAATATTCATGTTGTCGTTTAAAAAAAGCATGATGTTCATTAAACTATCATCCCAAGTTTGAAGATTGGCAAATAAAGAGCAATGACTAATCCACCGATTAAAACACCAAGAACCACCATAATCAAGGGTTCTAATAAATGACTTAAAGTGGATACAAAATGATCTATTTCAGATTCGTAGAAATTAGCCACTTTTAATAGCATATTGTCTATACTGCCAGATTCTTCACCAATTTTAACCATCTGTATTAATAAAGGCGGAAATAATGGTGACTGTTGTAAGGCTTTGTGCAATTGTTTTCCTTGTGCAATAGCAATGGGTAATTTGGCAATTTCTTGAGCATATAAAGCATTAGTTGTGATATTCATCGTGATTTTTAATCCTTGATCCAAAGGAAAACCTGCATATTCTGTTGTGGCGAGACTATAAGCAAATCGAGATAAAATAATTTTTTGTAAAAATTTACCAAAAAACGGTAACTTAAAAAATAGGCGATCAATTCTGTGTTGTAAATAGCTAGAATTTTTCAAGCTTAAGTAAAATAAACTAAAGATTAATACTATCTCTAATAAGCATTTCCAAATATTCTCTCTCAACCATGTCGAACATGCAATGATCCATACTGTTAAACCCGGTAGTTTTCCCTGCATATTCTGAAAAAGTTCGGCAAAGCGCGGCACAATCACTATTAACATAATCACGCTGACAAGTGTTGCAACGGTAAATAATAGACTAGGATATAACAAAGCTTGCTTAATTTTATTTTTAAAATACCATTTTTTTTCTTGGGTTAAAGCAATACGTTGCAGCATTAATGCCAGTTTTCCTGTTTGCTCACCCACTTCACTTAAATGACAAATGAAACAATCAAAATAATGAGGATATTTTTTTAAAGATTGCGTTAAGGTTTTACCCGATTGAATATCTATTTGTATAGCAGAAATAAGTATTTGTAGAGCATGTTTTTCTTGAATAAATTGTAAGATATTAATACTTTGCACAATGGGAATACCGGCTGTCATTAAATTGGCGAATTGTTGAAAGAAGTGAGTCATATCTTCTGAGGAAATTTTTTTAGTAAAATTTTTAAAAGAAATAGGCCATTTTTTTGTTATTTTTAAGACAATAATTCCTTGTTTCATTAATTGCATTTTTGCTATTTTTAAAGTCACCGCTTTTATTTCGCCAAGCGTTTTTTTTCCATCAACTGTTATGCCTTGCCATTGATAAGTATATTGTTTAATGTGGGAAATTAACATTGTAGAACCCTTTGTAATTCACTTAAGCTTGTGGTTCCTGCTAACACTTTTTCAAAACCTGCTTGATAAAGCGTTTGGTTATTGTCTTGTTGCCATTGGTTATATATTTTTTGCATATTAGTATTTGCTAAAATACACTCGGCTATTTTTTCATCTATTGATAAAAATTCATAGATGCCTGTTCGTCCTTTAAAGCCAAAATAACATTCTTGGCAGCCGTTTTCTTTAAAAATAGTTTGACCGTTATAATTTTCAGGTTGTTTACAGATAGGGCATAATTGACGAATTAAACGTTGAGCCACAATTAATGAAATAGCATTTAAAATATTATAAGAAGAAATATTCATAGAAATCAGTCGAGCAATTGTTTCAATCGCATTTTTGGTATGTAGCGTTGATAATACCAAATGGCCAGTTTGTGCTGCTTGAATAGCAATAGTAGCTGTTTCTCTATCTCGAATTTCACCGACCATGATGATATCTGGGTCTTGTCTTAATAAAGTACGCAGCACTTTTACAAAATCTAAACCAATTTTTGGTAAGATATTCACTTGATTAATGCCTTCTAGTTGAATCTCAACTGGATCTTCTACGGTTGAAATATTTTTGGCAGGAGTATTTAAATAATGAAGGGCAGAATAAAGCGTGGATGTTTTACCGCATCCGGTTGGACCTGTTACTAAAATAAGACCATGCGCATTAGAGATATTTTTTAAAAAAATATTTTTCTGTAAAATATTAAAACCTAATTTATCTAGATTTAAAGTTATTTTATTAATATCTAATAAACGTAATACTATTTTTTCGCCAAAAAAAGTGGGGCAAGAGCTTATGCGAATATCAATACCCGCACTATGCATGCGACCATCTTGTGGTAAACGTTTTTCAGCGATATCAAGTTTTGCCATGATTTTTAAACGTGAGAGTAATCGAGCGGTGAGTTCAATGGGGACGCGGGTCACTTCATGCAAAATCCCGTCTCGTCGATAACGGATACGGCAACCTGTGGCGAAAGGTTCTATATGTATATCAGATGCTGATAATTGTCTGGCATGTTGTAGTAATCGATCGACAAATTGAATGAGTGGCTCTTCTTCAGTGTTAGCTTGATCGTGCAATTGAGGGGTTTCTTGTTCTAGAGAAATTTTCTGTAACAGACTTAATTCTAAATGATCTGTTAAGTGAGCTATTTTTTCAAGTAAAATTGTTAATTTTTTTTCATCTACTATATGTATATTTAATCTTAAACCCGTTAAAAAAATAATGGCATCCAGTGCAAATTGATCAGTGGGATCAGAAAGGCCAATAGATAAAATATTATTACTGATTTTTAACGGCAAAATGCGATATTGACAAATGGATTCTGCACTTAATGGAAATTGATGTACAGTAGAAGATGAGTAATTATTTAAGTCAAAAATAGGCAGATTCAGTTCTGCAGCGAAACTGTGCATGATCTTATCGCTACAAATTAAATGATTCTCGACTATAAAGCGCACGAAAGATATTCCTTGATTTTGTGCGCTTTTTGTCGCTTGTAACATTTCTTTTTCATTAATTAATTTATTTTTTATAAGACAAGTTGTTAGTTTTGATGAGAGTGTTGTCATTAGAAATTACATAACCCCGCAGCAAGGCAACTACCGGTGATGGTCCAAAGCGTACCGTCATTATTAGGTGTTAAAATAAAAGTTGCACCTCCTGCTATATCTGTTCCTGTTGCGGTAATAATGCCGTTTTCAACGGTTAAGTCTTTTAAGTTTTTGGTAGGAAGGGGAGCTTCTGGGATGCCATTTGTATTAATCATTAAGTCAGTTGCAAGCATGCCTTGTTGTAAATCTAATGCAATAGCTGTTTTATAGGGGGCAGTGGCTGCCACCACTTCAGCAAAATGAGCACGCGTGGTATAAAGTTGATAAGAAGGGATGGCAATAGTTGTTAAAACACCAATAATCACGATGACGATCATGAGTTCAATTAAAGAAAATCCAAGTATTTTTTGCATGATGTAAAATCCTTATTTTGTTTCTATTATTTATAATACTGTGAAAATGTAGGGTGGATTAGACGCGTTGTTTGCGTCGTAATCCACCAAATATGTCATTATAATTGGTGGATTACGGCAAGAAACGCCTAATCCACCCTACAATGACAGGAAGAGGAAAAAAATTATTCTATTTTGGAAGTGATCAGCTTAAAATTTTCTTGATGTTTTGAAAGTGGATTGTTTGCAGCAATTACTTTATACGGCTTTTTTACAAAATAGTCAACAGTTGCCGCACAGACTAAATCTCCCCAGACGTTCACCACTGTTCGAAAACGATCTAAAATACGGTCAAAAGGTAATAATAAAGAAATAGCAGAAGCAGGTACATTGACACTACGCAACACCATAACCATCGTGACTAATCCGCCTTCAGGAATACCTGTTGCGCCCATCCCGGCCATGATCGATGCTAAAAACACACCAATTTGTGAATAAATCGATAAGTGAAGCCCGAGAATTTGACAGAAAAATAAAGTCGATACGGCTTCATACATAGCAGTCCCTGCCAAATTAATAGTTGTCGCAAAAGGTAAGATAAAACGTGCGACTTCATCACTAATCCCTTGTTCTTCTGCCACATGTAACGTCACCGGCAAAGTGGCCATGGAACTAGATGTCGCAAACGCTGTCAACATAGCACGACTGGCTTGCCGGAAAAAAACTCGAGTATTTCTGCCAGTTATAAATTTAATAACCATTAATTGCCATAAAAATTGTAAGAATAAACCTATTATAAAAATTAAAATAAAAAGCAGCATGCTCTCTAAGCTATGCATTAAGTTATTTTGTAAAGCAGCCTCTGCTGCTGCACTGCCTAATAAAGAAAATAAACCAATGGGTGTTAAGTGCATTAACCAAATAATCATTTTAACAAATACATTGCGTAACCCACTAAAAAGATCAATCACAGGTTTAGCCGTTTCACCCACTGAAATGCAAGCAATAGAAAAAACAATGCTGAAAAAAACAATGGGCATAATTTCAAATTTAGCAGCCGCTTCTACAATATTGGGTGGGAAAATAGTCATGAGAAATGAACTAAGATCGAGTGTTTTTAATAAAACAGGGGAGGCTGTTGCATTGGCTAAAATAAGGCTTGGAGACATTCCAACCCCTGGTTTAAATAAATTTAATAAAACTAGACCAATAAAAACCGCAACAGCGACGCTAGATAAAACATAAAAAATAGTATAAACACCAATATTACCTAAACGTTTCACATTGCCAATCGATGTAATAGCGCTAACGAGTGCTGAAAAAATCAAGGGGAGGGCAATCAGGGTTAATAAATTAATATAAAGCTTGCCTATCCATTTTAAGGATATCATTAATTGGGGAAAGGCAATGCCGCAGCCAATACCTAAAATAATACTCAGTAGCACCCATATAAACATTTTATTTTTCATGACGATTATACCCTTCAATAGAATTTATAGTTAAACGATCTGACTTCTTTCCATTGAAGTAAGAACAAGCCGATGCATTCCCTGTTCTAGTTATTGCCTCCCTACTTAAAAAAGGGGGAGTTATTATTTTTCAAATTTGCGGTATATTATACTACACTGTTTAAAATTATTACCATTTTTAATTTCATTAAGGGAGTGTATTCAACCATTATGTTATCAAATAGAATGCAACTTATTAATAAAAAAGAAATTTTCATATCCTGTATTGTGCCGATTTATAATGAAGCAGAGTTAGTTCAATTATTTTTCAATCAGTTACAAGCAGCCTTATATCAATTAACACAGCATTTTGAAATTATTGTGATAGATGATGGTAGCCTTGATGCGACAGTGCAGAATATATTGGCACTTCCAGCTGAATTTAAAATTAAATTAATTAGTTTTTCGCGAAATTTTGGTAAAGAAATTGCATTGAGTGCAGGGCTTTTGCATTGTAGAGGAGATGTGGCTATTTTAATGGATGGTGATTTTCAGCATCCGATTGAATTACTCCCGAGTTTTTTAGCTAAATGGAGTGAAGGATATGATATGGTATACGGTGTTCGACAAAATCGTGATACAGAACCACAAGTAAAACGTCATTTATCCCGATTATTTTATTGGATTATGGCGAAAATCACTAGTATTCATATTCCTAATAATGCAGGTGATTTTCGTTTATTAGATCGTAAAGTGATTGATTCACTCAATACTTTTAAAGAGCGTACGCTTTTTATGAAAGGTCTTTATGCTTGGATTGGATTTAAAAAAATCGCTGTTGCTTTTACCGTGCAAAAAAGAGCATCCGGTAAAAGTTCTTGGGGATTTTTCAAATTAACCGAGTTGGCTTTGACCGGGATTACTTCTTTTTCAGATGTCCCTTTGCGCGTGTGGGGTTTTATTGGATTTATTATTTCACTTATTTCTTTAGTGTATGCGATTTATATAGTGGCTGTGACTTTACTATATGGCGCAGATTTACCAGGCTTTCCAACACTTGCAGCGGCTATTATGTTTTTTGGTGGTATACAATTATTATCAATTGGCATTTTAGGAGAATATATCGCGCGAATTTTCACTGAAGTCAAACAACGACCGCCTTATATTATTGCATTTAAGTCGGGTTTTGAAGAGTAAAATGGGTATTGCTGACCAGAGTAAATTCGCTTGATTGTGCAATTTTATAAACAGGATCATGCGCTAATTTCACAAAATCAGCATAATATTCATTATACATAAAAACAAAAACGCGTTTTTTGCTGTGCCAATGCTGCCAAAAAGTAGGTTCTTCGATTAACCAGCTGGAAGTATCTTGATAAGGCATGCCAAACCATAGCTCTCTTTGCCAATTATCATGATGCAAAATATAATTCGCATGCCAATCAGCGGCTATTATAATACGATGTTGAAGATAAATAGGTAAATCTTGAAAATATTTTTGATACGTCACCACTTCATCTTGAGGTTGTAATAAGGGTTTTAAAATCAAAGCAACTGATTTAATAGATTTGTGATTGATAGTTGCAGCGCTTGAAATAAAAGTAAGTAAAAATAGTACCGATGTCACAAATAAAATATAAATAATAAATTTAAATTGTTTTTGATATAAAAAATAAAGAGTGAATAATACTGCGATTATTAAAATACCCGCAGTGATATTCAAGTAAAGCGTCATTGATTTTGATACGGCAAAATAAGCAATTTCTGGAATAAGTATACAAATACAGCTGCTGATCATGCACAATAAAGTAAAACTGATTATTCCAATATGAATACCTGTTGCATAGAGTTTATTCCAAAAAATATCTAAGTAGTTTGCAATGATTAAAGCTAATGCTGGAAAGATTGGTAAAATATAGCCTAATGTTTTTGATTTTGGAATGGAAAAAAATAAAAAAATCGACACACTCCATAAAATTAAAAAAAGTTCAATGCGATGGAGTTGACAATTTTTTAAAATTATTTTGAGATGATAAAACATTGCCTGTATTAAAAATAAAGACCAGGGGGCAAAGCCTGCGAAGACAACGGGCAGATAAAACCAAACGCTTGTTTGATTGTTAAAATCTCCTTTTGTCAAAAAACGGGAAAATTGTTGGGTCAGAAAAAAATAGTGAAAAAATTGTGGATTGGCTTTTTGCACCAAGATATACCAAGGCGCTGCAATTAAAAGAAAAATAATCAGTCCCGTTATTAAATGTAATCTTAAAAATATTTGCCAGCGTTTTAATAAAAATATCCAAAGACCTATAATTAGGATGGGGAACACAATGCCAATTAAACCTTTGGTTAAAAAAGCAAGGCTTGTCATGATATAGGCTAATATTAAAAATATCTGACGCTGTGATGGTTTATTAGTTTCTATGGCTATGATAAAGCATAAAAGTGCATTACTAATAAAAGAAGCTACTTCAAGATCAAGATTAGCATAATGCGAGCCGCCATAATAAAGCGGACTTGTGGCTAAGATGAGTGCGGCTAATAAGCCTATTCTTCGGTTAAGTAACAGGCAGCCTGCGCTATAACTTATTAAACAACAAATAATACCAAGACACATGGGCCAAAATCGTAACGCCCATTCTTTCAGTCCAAACAAGTGAATCATGCTAGCTTGTAGCCAATAATATAAAATAGGTTTATCAAGGAAAGCGACACCATTTAAATTGGGTGTAATAAAGTTATGAGAGGTAAGCATTTCACGAGCGATTTCAGAATAACGTGCTTCATCAGGAGTGAAAAGTGGATAAGAGCCTAGCCAAAGCGCATAAAAAATAAACAAGCCAATTAATAAAAATAAAATATCTTTTATTTTTATTTGATTGAGAGGAGTCGATTTTTGGGGAGTTGATAACACGACTGGGTTCCCGTACAGTGATGTTTAAAAAATTGGATGATGAGTCTCTATGGTCAAATATATTACTCTGTGTGCTGATGATTATGGGCAAAATCCTGAAATTTCTCAAGCGATTGTTGATTTAATTTATAAAAAAGTTCTAACAGCTTCAAGCTGCATGACGTCATCTGTGCATTGGTTGGAACAAGCTAAGTCATTAATTATATTAAAAGATCAAGTCGATTTAGGGTTGCATTTTAATTTAACCGAAGGGTCGCCTTTAGTGATGTCCACGCAGTTTTATTCTTTAGAAAAATTAATGATTCACTCTTTTTTGCATCGATTAGATAAAATCGCTATAGAAGCCGAATTAAATGCGCAAATAGACCAATTTATTGCAGGCATCGGCCAATTGCCTGATTTTATTGATGGACATCAACATGTGCATCAATTACCTGTCATTCGTGATATTTTAATAAAAGTCTACAATGCGCGTTTTAGATCAAGTGGGATATATATACGTTCGCTGCTGGATTTTCAATTTTTTTCTTATGTTAATGCAACTGCTTATTTTAAAAAATGCATTATTCAGGCGAGTGGTTGTTATGCTTTTAAAAAATTACTAATGGCGCATCATATTCCGCATAATACTTCTTTTGCGGGTATTTATCATTTTAAAAATTCTATTCAGTATTCACAATTTTTTACGCAATTTTTACAGCAAATCACTGATGGTGGTTTGATTATGTGTCATCCTGGGAAAATGGGTAAAAACGATAGCATTGCCAAGGCGAGATATGATGAGTATCAGTTTTTTTCAAGTGATTTATTTTTGAAATTAAATAAACAATCGGAGGTGATTATGACACGATTTAATCATAAAAAATAAGTGCTATCACCCTCTAAAAATATCTGATAAACTTATTTTGTAGTTAAGTTTTTTTATGATTTTTTAATTACAATTATGTTAATTGATATGAAGGTCAAACCTATGGCAGCACGCGAAAATGGAACCGTCAAGTGGTTCAATAATAGTAAAGGATACGGATTTATTCAACGAGATCAAGGCGGTGATGTTTTTGTTCACTTCCGTGCGATTCGTGGTGACGGATACCGTTCCTTAGAAGAAGGTCAACGAGTGGAATTTTCTGTAGCGCAGGGTCAAAAAGGCTTGCAAGCAGAAGATGTTTCCGTCGTCGAAGAATAACTCTTCTAGAGCGATTATTTATTAAATATATATGCCGATGGAGCGGTTTTTCCGCTTTATTGGCAGTGTTTTTTTTATGAGTTTACTTTGAATAAAGAAGAAGAAATTATTGAAAAAAAATTATTGCATTACATTGGTAAGGCAATTGGCGATTTTAAATTAATTCGCACTGGCGATCGCGTGATGGTGTGTCTGTCAGGTGGCAAAGATTCTTTTACGATGTTGCGTATTTTAGAATTATTACGAAAAAAAGCGCGTGCTAAATTTGAAATATTTGCTTTTACTTTAGATCAATCGCAACCCGGCTGGAATGATATGTTGTTGCGAGAGTGGCTTGAAAAAGCAAACATTGCGTATGAAATTTTAACGCGTGATACTTATTCTATTGTTAAAGAAAAAATTCCGGTAGGTAATACCTATTGTTCGCTGTGTTCGCGTTTACGTCGTGGGATTATTTATCGTTATGCAGAGGAACATGGATTTAATAAAATTGCGCTGGGTCATCATCGAGATGATTTAATTCGCACTTTATTAATGTCTATACTTTATAGCGGTGAGATTCGTTCTATGCCGCCTAAATTATTAAGCGATAACAAAAAGCATATTGTGATTAGACCCTTGGTTTATTGCCAAGAAAAAGATATTATTGCGTATGCGCAGTTGCAGGCTTTTCCGATTATTCCTTGTACTTTATGTGGTTCACAAGAAAATATGACGAGGCAACGCATTAAAATATTAATCGATGAATTAGCGAAAGAAAATCCAAAAGTACCTAGCAATATGCTACATGCGCTACAAAGTATTAGAGTGAGTCAATTAATGGATAAAAAATTATGGGATTTTGCTGGTTTAGAAAATTCCGCAGAAGATGCTATTCATTCTCATTCTATAGTAAATAATATAAGTGAAGAATTATTTGATTTTGAGTAAATCAAAATGTAGGGTGGATTAGGCGTTTTTTGCCGTAATCCACCAATATGAATGATAGATTTTGGTGGATTACTACATTCTTGTGGGCATAGGCGATAATAAATATAATAATTATTTTTTTAGAGGAATTTTATGACAGGTTCTAGAAATTTAGAAGAGATGTTAAGGCTTGCAATCGTACGGGGGAGAACAGGAACAGTACTGAGATTACTTGAAGATAAAGTCCCTCAATCTCCCAGCGCACGTGGCAATACACCGCTACATCTTGCTGCTTCTCTTGCTAAGCATGAAATGGTTACTTTACTATTAAAATATGGCGCAGATCCTAGTAAGCGAAATACTCCTACTGAACGACATCCAAAAGGTGTTGTTCCTATCAGGCTGATTCCTCATGATAAAGGGGAAGATACTTATAGAACAATGGCAGCATTTGCAGAATGTAAAACAGATCATAACGATTCTTCTGAGTATGGTTTGCCTTTCCTGTTTCTTGTGGATAAAAAACAATATAAAACAGCTACCGCTTTATTAAAAGCTGGTGCAAATCCTGATGCATTTGGTTGTTCTGATAATAGGTTAGCGCTGCACTGCGCAATACAGCATAACGCATCTCCTGAAAATTTAGAATTAATTAAATTATTATTAAAAGATGGCTCTAGAAGAACTTCTTTACACAAAATAGATGATTCCAAATCTTATATGCCTGTAGAGATTGCAGTTAATTATAAACGATTCGATGTACTTGAATTATTTGCTAAGATGCCCGCAGGTAAAGACGATGTTTGTCTTAAAAATAATGATACTTATAAATTATTAATTATTAAAAGTTGTATAGAAGAATTCAAAGAGTTGAGGGAAACCTCTAGCTCTTTTGCCAACCGTATTACAATACTACTAAAAAAATTAGAACCTGCTTATCGAGAATTGTTAGAAGTCAGCGGAGTCGATGTTACAAAGGTGTTCTCTATTCTTGAAGAAGCCAGTAAGACTTTTTATGAAAATGTAATGGAAAAATATTTAGCTAAACTAAAAATATTTTGCCCAGTAGAATTAAAAAATATAGATGAGAGAGTGCAATCACCTATTAGAATTCAAGAAACACCATCTTCTCCTATTAAATTTGAGGATAAAAAAAAACCTGGTAATTCAAATTTTGACAGCGTGAGAGAGCTTGTGGTGATAAATTCTAATAATAAAAATAAACCATCCGAGTCTCCCTTAATAGCTCATTCTCTCTTAAGTTTTCCAAGTGTTCCAAATAGCTTAACTAGCTCCCCACCTGGACCTCCTGAGAAAAAACCATTTTATTCAAGTCGGGCTAAATTTTAAGCACCAAACTACTATGCTCATTAGAGACAATCTTATCGCCATCAGCGCTTTGCTTGTCTTTAGTGCCTTTTTCAACATATTGTTCTATCCTCTCTTCAGAAATACGAAATTCTTTTAGTGTTTTAAATAAAGAGTCTTTGTAATTGATGTTATGTTTAGCTGAAATATAATTCTCACCTTTATTATAATAAGCACCTGCTTGAGTATTTATTTTGAATTCTGTATCCTTTTGCGGTTTTACAAATCCAGCAGGGCCTGTGAATGGTGCGAAGCCTGCTATATAAAGATGATGGCCATAACCACTGACTAATACTTTATTGATAACCTTGTTTTCATCTTTAAAAAATAAAACAGTAAACACTAAGTCCGATTGTTCTTCACTTAACCTCGATAAAGTCTTTCTTTTAAGATCCGGTACAAAATAACCTTTCATAGTTTCAATGATTTCATCTTTTTGTAATTTTTTAAACTCTTCAAATGATACTGTTATTGGGTTTTGCGGCTTACAAAGATAAGGAATAAACTTATAATTAGTCTTTGGCTCATAAAAATAAACTTCCATACCTTGTTTTTTATATTTATTAAAACAATGTTGACTATCCAGTCCTTTTGTCGAATCTAAATTCATTGGTATAGGCGCTGTATCAGTTGCAGCAATTTGTTCAGGATCAGTGATGGGAATTAACTTAATAATCGTACGACTTTTAGTACCAGAGTGAGGAGAAGATTTGAGTTTTTTGGTCACAGATGATGTGGAACTTGAACTTGAGTCTTCAGCTAATATCGAGGTGGAATTAGGTAACATATTAAAGTCCTCATATAGTTTTGCGTTTTTTAAAAATTATTTTAAGCGTTTGACTTCTAAAACATTTGATAATTGATTAATTTCAGAAATTAATTCTTGTAATTGTATATTATTGTGTACTTGTACGGTTAATGAAATAAATAAGAAATTATTTTTTTTATTAAGCGTTGTTTGCATGGAAATTAAATCGATTTTATCATTAGCAAGAATTGAGGTGATTTCTTTTAGTAATTGTTCTTGCCCCATTGCGCGTATATATAAATCAACATAGTAAGCCCCTAATTTTTTGTAATCAAAATTTGCTTGCACAAAACGATTGTGATGCTCAGGAGATAAATGAGCGATATTCTGACAATCTTCACGATGAATAGAAATACCACGGCCTTGGGTAATGTAACCAATAATAGCATCACCTGGTATCGGTTTGCAGCATTTGGCAATGCGTGTTAATAAGTCATCAATGCCGACAATTTGTAATCCTGATGTGATAGGTTTATGCTTTTTTGGCAACAGCGGAATAGTGGGTTTATTTTCTTCATGCCGTTCTTTTTGTATGAGATTTAATATATGCGATAAACGAATCATCCCATGACCGATAGAGGCAAAAAGTGCTTCTGCATTTTTATATTGTAGCAGGTGAGCCGTTTTTTGTAAGTCAACAGAATGTATGCCTGCTTTAGCAAATTCACGTTCTAATAGATGCTTACCTGTTTCAACATATTGATCAACTTCTTGTTGTCTGAACCATTGCGCCACTTTAGCGCGTGCACGTGAAGTGATTAAATAGCCAAATTCTTTATTCAGCCAATCGCGGCTTGGGGTGCCATTTAAGGCGGTAATAATATCAATACGATCGCCTGTTTGTAATCGATGCGTTAATTGAACAATGTGACCATTGATTTTAGCGCCGCGACAACGGTGGCCTAATTCACTATGAATATGATAAGCAAAATCAAGTGGCGTCGCCCCAAATGGTAAGTCAATAATATCGCCATTAGGCGTGAATACATAGATGCGATCGTCAGGCTTATTTTCTGGATAAGTGATTGCTGGATCAGTTGCTAATTCTTTATGCCATGAAAGCAGTTGACGTAAAAAAGAAATTTTTTTATCAAGTCCTGCTTGTTGTGTTATTTTTTCTTTTTCTTTATAGAGCCAGTGTGCAGCGACTCCATGCTCAGCTGTATGATGCATATCAAACGTGCGAATTTGAATTTCAAGATTTTTTTGCTGCGGACCAATCAGTGCAGTATGAATAGAGCGATAGCCATTGGGTTTAGGGCTTGCAATATAATCATCAAATTCATCAGGAATATGTTCCCAGAGATTGTGCACGATGCTTAAACTGTTATAGCAATCTTCAATAGTGGGTACCAAAATACGAATGGCGCTCGCATCATAAATATTTTTATAATCTAAATGTTTTTTTTGCATTTTTAAATAAATACTATAAATATGTTTTGCTCGTCCTGACATTTTTGCCTGAATCTGTCTTTTGGCAAATTCTGTTTTTAAACAAGCAATGACTTCGAGTAGACGTTTTTCACGATCGATCCGTCTTTCACTTAGAAATCGCGCAATCATTTTGTAAATATCAGGTTTAATATAATGAAAACTTAAATCTTCTAATTCCCATTTTAATTGCCCAATGCCTAAACGATTAGCAAGCGGTGCGTAAATATCTAAAGTCTCTTGTGCAATACGTTTTCTTTCATTGAGATTAATATTTTTAATATGTCGTAAAATACAAGTTTGTTCGGCTAATTTAATGAGTACAACACGAATATCAGATGCCATGCTTAAAAAAGTTTTTCGCAAACGATCAATTTGGGTTTGATCACGTGTTTTTTTAATATTGGCTAATACTGTATTTAAGATATTCATCTGTTGTTCATTTTGTACGAGTTTAGCAGTTGATTCGTTGATTTGTTGTTTGATCGTATCAATTGATAAATTAGCATGTTGAATAGCATTTACCAAAATACTGGCAGCAACTGCATCGGAATCTAACTTTAAACTTAAAATAATTTCTGCCATTTCTAAAGCATGTGCTAGCAGGGGCTGTCCATAAAAAGTGGTTTGTCCTGCGCAAATAGTTGCAGTTAAAAAAGCGGCTTTTTGGATTAATTCAATATCAATATTAGATAAAAGGCCGCTTTCTTTTTGTGATAAAAGCCAGTGTTCAATATCAATGTTGCCATTGGCTAATGTTTTAAATTGTTTTGCAACCATAAGCCTCACTTATTTTTTAACATTTTTAATATTTTTAATATTTTTCAAATAGTGCAATCGCTTCAATATGACTGGTATGTGGAAACATATTAATAATGCCTGCTTTTTTTAAAGTGTAGCCTTGAATATTAACTAATTCATTTGCATCACGCGCAAGCGTTGCCGGATTACAAGAAACATAGACAATTTTTTTGGCATTAAATTGCTTAAAATAAGCAATAATTTCTTTTGCACCTGTTCGAGGAGGGTCTAGTAAAATTTTATCATAAGGTTGCATAAAAGGCGCATTAAGAACAGGCGCCATTAAGTTAGCAGCAAAAAAATCAGTATTATATAAGCCATTATGCTGCGCATTTTTTTTGGCATAATTTACCATTTCCTGACTTCCCTCAACGCCTATTACTTTTTTTGCAAAACGTGCTAACGGTAAAGTGAAATTTCCAAGCCCACAAAATAAATCTAAAATATGATCCTCTGGATTTGGCGCTAATAATTCAATAGCAGCGCTTATCATTTTTTGATTCATTTCAGCATTGACTTGAGTAAATGACAAAGGATGAAATTGCATTTCAATTTGAAATTGAGGGATTGTGTAAGTTAAAAATTCATTTTGATCAATTGGCCAAATTTTATGGACTTTTTCTGGGGGATTGGGTTGTAAATAAATATGCAGCGCATATGTTTTCGCAAAGTCACAAATTTTTTGTTGATCTTCCTGAGATAGCGTTGTCATATGGCGTATAATCAATGCGGTGTCATGATCACCGCATGCAACTTCAATTTGTGGGATATGTTCGTATTGTGAAAGAGATCTCACTAACTTAGCTAGATGAGTTAAACGCAGGCCTATTATAGGATTTAAAATTAAACAATTTTGTAAGTCAGCTAGATAATTACTCTGTTTTTCTCGAAAGCCCACTAATAATTTATCTTTTTTATAGACAAAGCGCACACCTAGACGAGCTTTACCTCGATAGCCTTCAGTTTGACCTGATAGCGGGGGTAAAATCACCTCAGGTGTCACATGACCGAAATGTTTGAGCTGCTGAAGTAGCGTTTGCTGCTTTAAGTCAATTTGGCTTGCGATTGTCATATGTTGCAAGCTGCAACCGCCACAGGTTCCAAAATGCGTGCAAGGAGGTGTGGTGCGTTCTGGTGCGCTTTTAAGTACTTCTAGTACGTGGCCTTCATAATAACGGCGATTTTGTCGTGTGATTGAGCCAATGACTTTTTCACCCATGATTGCGCCATCAATAAAAGCTGTTTTGCCGTCGATTGATGCAATCCCTCGCCCATCATGGCTTGAATTTTCAATATTAAGCTCAATAGATTTCAGTGACTGATTAAATTTCATAATATATTCAATTGATTAATGTTATAAGATAAATAAGATTATTAAGAGTTCTTTTTATTATACAAGGATTGGCTGATGTGGCCAATTAAAAAAGGGATAAAATAAACAGGTTGGTTTTTTCTGACTATTCCGGAATGTATGTTCGAAATAGTCTTGACTATTCCGGAATACGTGTCAGAATAGTCAAATGGATCGATATATTAGTCAACATGTAAAAATTGATTTAACCAGTAAAATTGTCTTATTAACTGGGGCGCGTCAATGTGGCAAAACGACTCTGGCCAAACAATTGTATAATCAATATGATTATTACAACTATGATTTAAGCGAAGACCGTCAAGCATTGCAAAAAAAATCGTGGGACAGGCAAAAACCTCTCATTATTTTTGATGAGTTGCATAAAATGAAAGATTGGAAGCGCTGGCTAAAAGGCATATACGACACAGCGGGTATCCCTCCTGCATTATTAGTAACAGGCAGCGCTAAATTAAATACCTATAGAAAAGTGGGCGATTCATTGGCTGGCCGTTACTTTCAATATCGCTTGCACCCAATCGATCTCAAAGAAGCTCGACAATATTGGCAAGGCGGCAATGCTGATGATGCATTTGATCGGCTTTATCATTGCAGTGGTTTTCCTGAACCTTTTTTAAAAGACAGTCAAGATTATTACAAACGTTGGCGGCGCAGTCATTTAGACATTATTTTACGCCAAGATTTAATTGATTTATATGCAATTAGAGATATTCAAGCTATCGAAAACTTAGTATTACTATTAAAAGATCGGGTTGGTTCTTGCGTTTCTTATGCAAATTTAGCACGTGAATTGGAGCGTGATGCAAATACGATTAAACGATGGTTGTTATTATTAGAAAATCTTTATATCCTTTTTAGAGTGACGCCCTACCATAAAAAGATCGCCCGTTCTTTATTAAAAGAACCAAAATTTTATTTTTATGATATAGCGCAAGTTGATAATGATCATAAAGGGGCGCGCTTAGAAAATTTATTAGCAGCGGCACTACTAAAAGAATTGCATTGGATAGAAGACACAACAGGTAGTCAAACCGGCTTGCATTATCTGCGCACAAAAGATGGAAAAGAATTAGATTTCTTGGTCACAATCAATAATATACCTACTCATCTTATCGAAGCAAAATGGTCTGATGCCCAACCTGCTACGGGTTTTGCCCATTTCCAACCGCTTTTTCCAACAGCCAAAAAAATTCAATTAGTTAAAGAATTAAAGCGTGAGACGACCTATCCAAATGGCTTGGAGGTGCGTTCAATCGTTAAATGGCTGAGCGATATTAATTTATCTGTGTGATGAGTTTTACTTAAGTTTTTTAGCTTATAATTTATCTTATAAAATAATAAAAAAATCATAAAAATATATTATTAATACAATCAATTACATCATTAATTTAAAGTAAATTTAACTTGTAAATTCCTGTATTTTTTCTATAATAAGTATGGGTGTTATTGATTTGTTTTGTCCGGAACCGTTAAGTAAATACATAACAGGGAGATTGACTTGAAACGTGGTGAGCAGGTCCTCAATCAGATAGAGGAAAGCCTAAAGCGTAGCAGAAATCTCCGAGTTTCTAAATAAAAGGGTTTCCATAAGACACTACCTTTCGAAAGCACCCTTTTATTGTTATACTTCTTTTTATCTATTGATCACTTCTCTTTTTTTTCCAAAATTAGGTATTTTTATGCATTCAAAAATAGAACAAGAAAAATTGTATGGCGCTCACAATTATGAACCTATTCCCGTTGTTTTAACCCAAGGTTCTGGCGTGTTAGTTTGGGATGAAGAAAAAAATGTTTATATCGATATGATGAGTGCCTATTCTGCAGTGAGTCATGGGCATTGTCATCCTAAATTAGTCAAAATTTTACAAGATCAAGCAGAAAAATTAGCAGTCGTTTCGCGGGCTTTTTATTCAAATAATTTAGCTGATTTTTTACAAAAAATTTGTGAAGTCACTGGATTTGAAAAAGCATTACCAATGAACAGCGGGGCAGAAGGGGTTGAAACCGCGTTAAAAGCAGCGCGCAAATGGGCTTATACTAAAAAAGGCATTGCAGAAAATAAAGCAGAAATTATTGTATGTGAAGGCAATTTTCATGGTCGTACCATTGCAATTATCGGAATGTCTTCTGAAGCCCAATATCGTGACGGTTTTGGTCCTTTTCCGGCTGGGTTTAAAATCATTCCTTATAATGATCCTTCACAACTTGAGCAGGCTATAACGCCAAATACAGCTGCTTTTTTAGTAGAGCCACTGCAAGGAGAAGCAGGGATTATTGTACCTGATGCTGGGTATTTAGCTAAATGCGCAGAAATCTGCCGTAGACATAATGTGTTACTAATCTGTGATGAAATTCAAACTGGTATGGGTAGAACTGGAAAATTTTTAGCATCAGAACACGATAATGTTAAACCTGATGCAGTTATTTTAGGAAAAGCATTAGGTGGTGGTTTATTACCTATTTCAGTTTTTCTAACCAAAAAAGAAGTCATGGATGTTTTTACCCCAGGCGATCATGGCAGTACGTTTGGTGGCAATCCATTAGCGGCAGCAGTTGGAAAAGCGGCTATTGAAGTTCTTTTTGAAGAAAATTTAATTGCTCATTCAAAAGAATTAGGCGATTATTTCTTAGCGGCGCTTAAAAAAATTAAATCTCCTCTTATTGATGAAGTCAGGGGAAAAGGATTATTAATTGGTTTAGCTATTAATCCTAGTTATTACACCGCTAGAGAAATTTGTTTACGATTACTAAAAAAAGGTGTATTAACTAAAGAAACACACCATACCGTGATTCGATTAGCGCCCCCTTTAATTATTAAAAAAGAACAAATTGATCAGGTGGTTGGTATTATCAAGGAAGTTTTGACAGAGGCTGTTATAAAGTAATATTTATTTTTAAGGACAATACTCTATGAAGCAATGGATCAAGCTTTTTTGCTTATTTTTGTTATTAGGGCTCAAGACTGCATGGGCGGATGATCAGGTGCCGAATGCTTCTTTGCAATATTTTGCGACAGAAGCTGCAGCGCAACAATTACCTGAAGCGTCTGCTGCTTTTAGAAATAAAGAGTATGATAAAGCCTTAAAAATTTATCAACATTTTGCAGACGAAGGAAATAAAACTGCACAATATCAATTAGGTTATCTTTATCAACAGGGTTTAGGTGTGCCACAAAGCAATGAATTAGCAGTTGCTTGGTATACCAAAGCAAGCGATCAGGGGTTTGCGCCAGCGCAATTTGCCGTGGGCATGATGTATTATTATGGTCAAGGCGTTTTGCAGGGTATGATGGAAGCGCATACTTTAATTAATTTAAGTGCGGAACAAAATAATGCGCAAGCCCAATATATGTTAGGTTATATGGCTGCCATGGGGCTGGGTGTTTCACAAAGTGTATCTTCTGCTGCTGATTGGTATGGAAAGGCAGCAGCGCAAGGTGTGCCACAAGCGCAATATAATTTAGGATTATTAAATTATACTGGTCAAGGCATTTCAACTGATTATCATAAAGCATACAATTGGTTTAGCATGGCAGCGCAACAAGGTTCTACTAAAGCGCAATTTATGTTGGGTCTCATGTCTAGTTTAGGGCGGGGAATAACCACTGATAAAAACCAAGCTTTTTATTGGTATACTAAAGCTGCTGAAAAGGATTTTATTCCGGCACAATATAATTTAGGAATTTGTTATTATAATGGCATTGGCACTGCTCAGAATATTCCAATGGCTGTTACTTTAATTCAAAAAGCCGCGGATGCGGGATTTGCCAGAGCACAATATTTTATGGGTTATTTAACTTATAATGGTATTAGTTCTGCAAAAAGTCCGCAAAAAGCGCTTGAATGGTACATGAAATCTGCTGAACAAAATTTTCCTGATGCGCAATTTGCTATTGGGTTTCTTTATCATAATGGTTTAGGGGTGCCTAAAGATAATAGGCAAGCACTGGCTTGGTTTCAAGCAGCTGCTAAACAAGGTTCTGCTAATGGCCAATATATGACAGGATTATTTTATCAGCAAGGATTAGGTATACCCATGGATGCTGCAATGGCTGCGTATTGGTATACGAAAGCAGCCGAACAAGGTATGGATAATGCACAACTTTTATTAGGTGTTATGTATGGGCAAGGACAAGGTATTCCGAAAGATTTCAAAATAGCCTATGCGTGGCTTAATTTGGCTTCAACTTCTAGCAATCAACAAGTACGAGCCGCTGCAATGAAAATGCGGGATGATATAGGTAAAGTATTGAGTCCTGCAGATCTTAATCAAGCAAAACAGATGTCACAAATTTTTTATAGTAAATATGCGACTCAATAGTTTCAAGGGGGATTCATCGCAAAAATCGACTGTTCTTCAGTTGTGTCTTGTGGTCTTTGTTTTTTCGAAGAATTTTTAAAAAAAAGAAATAGATTCCCTGCATTTTTTTGTAAATAATAAAGTGCAACGATAGTGCAAATAGCCGTTCCTATGATAAGAAGCGGCGGACAGGGAGCGAAGGTTGCGATTGCAAGTAAAGTCATGCCAATAAAACTAAGTGTTTTCATAAAAACTATTTTTTTTTGTGCTTCATAACGATTATTAATTTTCTGCTGAATATTTTTATCAATTAATTTGGCTCGTGATATCATTGCAGGAGAATAATATATGCATTTTTCCCATAAGTCAGCATGATTATTTTTTAAAATACGTTCAATATATTGTCTTGAAAAAGGATCATCCGCACGTGCTAAACAACGATTGACTATTTGAAAATGCAATTGTTTTTTTTTATGAATTAATTTCGCAAGTTCGTGAGTGTTTTCTGCTGGTGTTTCTTCGCGGATTCTCTTTTCAATAAAATTTAATTCTTGCAATCTTTCTTTTAACCAATCTTTAAACTCAAGTTCTTGGCTCGTATGATATAAATCAATACTGACATTTAAAAGATCGCAAGCAGTTGCTAAGGCAAAAACAGGTGAAGATAAGACAGTGCTTGCGGCATTTTTTAATAAGCCGAGGCAAATTTGATTATTGTCAGTGAAATATCCCATGGTCGCACCGGTTATGATATTTAAAATTCCTTGAATAATGCTGGATTTGCGTCGATAATTATTTTTATCGGTTAATAATCTTAAGCCAAAATAAATGCTGCAAACCGAATCAATTTCATTCCAAAGATCAATACCGATTCTGGTTTGTGTTGCTGATAAGGAAAAAAGATTTTCTTTTTCTGAAAAAATATTTTGTGAAAAAAGATTAATCGACGTGCCTGTTGCGTAAGTCATCTCAGGGGTGAAGCCGATTATTTCATCAACGGTTTCTAAAAATGAAAGCTGTGAAGTAACGTTATTAGCAGAATTCATGCGTGATAAGTAACAATTATTATAAATATGATTTATAAATACACGAAACTTTTATAAAAAGCAATAAGAAAATATTAGATATTAATGATGTGACATTATTTTTCAGCTTGAGTGGTGTCTTCTATTTCAAGCTCTATAATAATTTTATCAAGTAATTCATTTTTTGGTATGAGATATCCTTCAAGAATATTCCAGGCTTGTTGTTTGCTAATATTAAGCATTTTGCTAAAAATAGCGATGCGTTCTTTTTCGTTAGTTGGGACGCCAAATTCATCGAGACTTTTGTTAATTTGGTCGGTAAGAGGTGTAATGGTATTTGGCACAGTTGATCTCCTTTCAACATTATCAACAGAGTATACTGATCAGTAGAAAAGTGAGCAATAAGGGTTTGCGCTACACTTTCTATGCGTTATCACTATAACGCATAGGGGGTAGAGTCTATTTTTAAGTATCTTGGTTCATAGCTGCTTGTAGAGTATTTTTAAGCAGCATGGTGGTCGTCATGGGGCCCACGCCACCTGGTACGGGGGTAATAAAAGCGGCTCTTTTAGCAGCTTCTTCAAATTCAACATCTCCCATAATTTTTCCATTGGCTAAACGATTAATACCGACATCGATCACTGTTGCTTGTGGTTTAATCCATTCACCTTTAATCAGATGGGGTTTGCCGACGGCGGAGACTACAATATCTGCTGTGCTCACATATTTTTGAATATCTTTTGTAAAGCGATGGCAAATAGTAATTGTGCTACCGCTTAACAAGAGTTCAAGTGCCATGGGTCTGCCGACGATATTTGATGCACCGATAATAACGGCATGACGATTTTTATAAACTTCCTGGGTGCTATCTAGCAGTGCCATAATCCCATAAGGTGTGCAAGGACGCAGTAAAGGACGGCGTTGTGCTAATCTGCCTAAATTATACGGATGAAAGCCGTCCACATCTTTTTTAGGATCGATTAATTCGAGTAATTTTTCTGAATCGATAGATGAGGGCAGAGGTAGTTGTAGCAGGATACCATCAATAGTTGGATCATGATTGAGGGTTTGGATTAACTGGATTAATGTTTGTTCTGAGGTTGCAGCAGATAGCGGATGATAGATAGATTTAATACCGACTTCAGCGCAAGCTTTACGTTTATTTTGCACGTAGATATGGGAAGCTGGATCATCTCCCATTAAAATAACAGCAAGACCTGGTTTACGTAGCCCTTGTTGGTTTCTAGCGGCGATTTTAGTGGCAATTTCGTTACGAATTGTTAAGGCAAGTGCTTTTCCATCAATTAATTGAGCGGTCATTATTTTTATTCCAAAATTAGGTTGCATCAAGGTGTTAGATTATACAATAATCAATTTAGTAATCACAAAAATAAAGAATGAGTTAATTATACTTATTTAATTATACTTATTAATTGACTGTCCTCTCATCACCTAGTATGATGCGAACCCATTATAGATAGTTGGAAAGACAAGATTTCGGGGTATAGCGCAGTCTGGTAGCGCGCCTGCTTTGGGAGCAGGATGTCGGGGGTTCGAATCCCTCTACCCCGACCAGTTAATGTGCGCCTGTAGCTCATTCGGATAGAGCATCGGCCTTCTAAGCCGAGGGTAACAGGTTCGAATCCTGTCAGGCGCGCCATTATTAGTAGTCTGACAGGTTAAAAAAAGTGAAAAAAAGTAAAATGGTGGACGTAGCTCAGTCGGTAGAGCCCCGGATTGTGATTCCGGTTGTCGTGGGTTCGATCCCCATCGTTCACCCCATCTAGGGGGCCGTTAGCTCAGTTGGTAGAGCAGTTGACTCTTAATCAATTGGTCGTTGGTTCGATCCCAACACGGCCCATCAGTAGAATCAAATAGTTAAGATAGAGAATTAAATTATAACTTTTCAGAAGGGCAATAGCGGGGCAATTGAATAAAAAAATTGTTATGTTAAGAATTAAAAAATTTTTTCTTTTTTTCCGCCCAAGCTTTTGCGTTTTCAAGTTCATTAAGTAAAATGTTCGGTGTTAACTTACCGATTCCGTCGTTGTTAGAATAAATAGGTGGTCGTGCTTGTGTTTCTAGAATAGATTTTTTAATATAGAATATAGAAAGTAGAAGCCAATTGCTTCCAAGCGCACATATTGCTCTTAATAAATAATCTTTTTCCCATGAGCCTAGTTGGCCGTTATTGAAATAGAAAAAAATCATATTTTGTATTAGTTTGATGATAGAAGTTCTGGCTTTAATAAATTCAGTTGAATTTTCATTAGCAATCGCAGTATTTAATTGATCATTTACTGTTTCGATGGAATGATTAATATTGTCCTTATTCATCGTTTAATTTCCTAATAGGGTTTTCAATAAAATCTGCTGGACTAAAAGATATTAAAAAAGATTGTTTCTCATTAACTTGGTAGCCACTATCATGGCTAAATAATTTTGCTAATAATTCGTCACGCTTTTGTTCAAATATTCTTTTTATTTTGATTAATAATGGTGGAATTGTTTTATTATAATCAGCTAAAAAAGCATAATTCAAGTTAGCAATAGCGCTGATTTTTTTATTTTTTTTATCGTAATAAATATGTAAGGTGTTATTTTTAGGATCGTTATGCGCATAATCTTGGTTTCTCATGCACATTAAAGTATTATGTATTTGTTTTTCTTCCTGAGATAATTTATTTTTAATTGATTCAAAGTTGATTTTTCCTAATTGATCATTTTTATGAAAAATTCTGCCATAACAGATAATAAACCCATAAGTCATGCCCGCAATATTGCTGTCGACAATCTTATTTAATTGGATATCTTTAATTTGGTCAAAAAAAGATTGAGCTATAAGGATGTCTCGCAAGCCCATAACAAACAAAAATAACTCTTTCCTTAATTCGATTCTTTTAATCGGATCACTGATTACCTTATTATCCATAATAAATTTCCCGAGATTCATTTTGACTATTATTCGAGCGTTTTGGAGTTATTTTTTTATAAAATGTCCCATAATTGCCCCGTGATATTAATAAAGTAAAAAAATTATTTATTAATTAAATTGATAATAATATTTATCATATTACTGTCTATCATATGTTGCCATATTTTTGCATTTGTTGTAACTTACTGTTGCTAATATGTAAAGAGGGTCAAGTCTGGACAATTGATATTTCCATCAAGCATTTTTGGGATAGTGATATATCAATTATGCAGACTTGACCCTTTTTCTTTTAAAAACATTATTTAACCTTAATCCTGAAGCTATTGAAAATGCAATTGAATCGCTCCCTAGGTTTCTTTCAAAAAATAAAAATAATTTGAGAACTCCTTACCAACTCAGTGATGATGTATTTATGGAAAAAAATTTATCCGCTCAATCACTGTATGAATATTGCCAACAGATTACTTCTATTTTTGAAGTACCACCAAGCGAATTTAAAATCGAAATAGAGGAAAATTAAGTCAAAAAAAATTTGCAGCTGCTAATTGTTTATTAAGAATGTATATCATGGCATAAATGATTCTTATCTAACCTATATACAGTCGCAACATGGATAAAATGGCAATCAACGTAATATATAATAATAAAGATCAGTATTAACTCTATTAATCCATTGAATTATGTATTGTTATTGATTACGATTAATGATTCCTACAATTAGTAAAATTTGCTATACTAATTACATAGAAAGAAATTAGAAAGAAATACAAGCTGCATGCATCAAGGGAGAAATGGATTTTTCCTTTAATATTTAAGGACATATATTCAATCTTAATTGATGGTGAGTTATGGCTGTTAAAACATCTACATTTTCAGGTTGGCGGCTATCTGGTAAAGATGCCGATGCCTTTTTAAATCAAATCAATGATACTTTACCTAACCCTTTGGCACAGGCTGCGATTGCTCGTGGTCGTCCTCTAGCTGAAGAGTATCTAACCAAGGGATATGCCACTTTTAGTTCAATAAAAAAAGAAAGAAAAACGTCTCAAGAAGGCTAAGGTTAATGTGTGGTAGATATCGAAAATCTTACTCTCCGCCAAATTTTATCTAATGACGATACAACAAAACTTTCTCTCGGAAGCGAAGTTTATACTCCTTTAAAAATTTTTTTGAAAAAATCGGCGCTCGATTTTCATCAATATGAAATTGCAAAGACATATGTGCTTGTGAATCAGGTTTCTTCCTCATCTTCGCGAATCTGGGGGTATATAACCCTCATGAATAGTGAGGTTGTTCTTAATGAAGGGCAGCGGCCACAAGAATCTGCTTCTACTTCAAGATATGAGGCGTTTCCAGCGGTTAAAATTGCACGATTAGCCATAGACAAAGCACTGCAAGGAAATGGCTTTGGTACAAAAATGTTAGATTGGTGCATCAATCATGTAAAGCTAGCAATTATGCCGCATGTGGGATGTCGATTTATTGTAGTTGATGCTAAGCGCGATTCTGTTTCCTTTTATGAAAAAAGTGGTTTTGTTTTATTAGATACAGAAGCAAATCGTTCAGATGATCATCCATTAATGTTTTTTGATCTATACAAAAGTAATTCTTAAATAGCAAGATAGACGCGGGACATTCCTGGGGCGCTCAGAAGTAACAAACAGCAGAACTGTACAATAAGTAGCAACAGCCGGATTAACTTAACCAATTGTGAAAGAGGGTCAAGTCTGGACAATTGATATTTCCATCAAGCATTTTTGGGATAGTGATATATCAATTATGCAGACTTGACCCTTTTTCTTCTTTTTCTTTTAGCGAGGTACTGACCGATTCTAAGCTAATAAAAGAGATTAAAAAAGATTACAATGAGATAAACAGTGTTTGATATATCATCATTGGATGTGTAATCATTCATATCCAGCTCCCTTTTTGAAAATACTCATGTTTTATCTGTGTTGAAAATCATTCTATATATCAAATTTCGTTATATTGAGTAATATTTAACATAGATATGATCATTTTGTCTAACATAACATGATGTAAATTATGGTAATATGTCAGAAATATGCTAATATCATGAAATATGATATACTGTAATAGTATTAACATTAGCGGGTACTTTTATGAAGGCGAATGAGTTTATAACCAAGCTGCGCAGCCAGGGTCGTTATTCGTTTTCTATTCAGGAAATAAACGATGCGTTAGGGCTAAACATGGCGGCAACATTGAACGCGTTACGACGCCTTAGAATGCATAAGCTGATTGTTAGTCCGGCAAAGGGATTTTATTTGATATTGCCGCCAGAATATCAAGCTTATGGTTGCTTGCCTGCAGATATGTTTATTCCAGACTTGATGAAACATCTTAGACTGCCATATTACGTTGGTTTTTTAAGTGCCGCCCAATTTTATGGAGCAGCTCATCAGAAGCCGCAACGATTTCAAGTTGTTACGTTGAAAAATAAAACTCCTATACAATGCGGTCGCATTTACGTGGAGTTCATAGCTAATAAAAATGTGGCAGTCATGCCTGTAAGAAAATTTAATACTTTTGCGGGCAGTCTTGCTGTTGCTTCCCCAGAAGTTCTTGCCGCGGATTTGGTAACGTCGCCAAGTCGCGCAGCAGGTATTAATAACGTTGCAACTATATTGATGGAGCTTGTGGAAAATATAAATGCGAAGCGGTTAATCGAGTTAATGAAACTTAACCCAGAATTATTTTGGGTGCAGCGCTTAGGTTATTTTTTTGAATCACTAGGGTTTAATGACTTAGCAAATGTACTTGCGAAGGCTCTCAATGATAAACAGCTTCACTGGGCGCGTCTGGTATCCAGCGCACCATATAACCCATTAAGAAGAGATAACAAGTGGAAAATAATTGTAAATACAAAAGTGCATTGAAGTAAGAATCTAACTCTAAAGTTATCTATTGATAAGTTTGGGTAAGTTTAGAGAAACGGTAATTAATATGAGTATCATTAAACATCGAGTTGTAAAAGTAGGTATTATGCCTCTTGATCAATTTAAGAAAAGGACAATTGCTATTGCTAAAGGTCTATATAAACCAAAAAAAGATGAACCAAAAATCTGGTTTCGTTCTATCAGATCACTAGCAAATGTTTTGTCAGAAGAAAATCAACATTTGCTTAAATTAATTGTTGAAACACAACCAAAATCAATTAAAGAATTAGAAGATGTTACTGGTAGAACAGCTAATAATTTACTTCGAACGCTTCGAATGATGGAAAATTATGGTTTTGTAAAATTAAAAGAAGGTAAAGGTGCTCGTGGACGTGCGCCACTTATTCCTGAGGTGATTTATAGTTCTGCTGAAATTGAGTTGGATTTTGCTAGTTAAATTAGAAGTGTCACCTATTGTACATCGTAATTTCGGATGAAATTTTTCAAACTCTTATTTTATGTAAAGTTAAATTTTCGGCTTATTTAGAATTAAACTGCTAAAAAAAATGTACTTTACAACTATTGTTGCTTTATTTATCGCTTGAATCTAGGATGATGTTTATCGGCCTCTTTTTCTTGTTCATTTAGGATACTTTCAAAATGTTCTATATGTCTATGATCCATGGTTGGATCTTTCATGAGATAATCTAACTTATTTTTTCCTATGATATTCATAAATAATGAATGATTACTTGGATGAAGTGCTTTTAATGTGGATGTTATATCAAATAAATAAGTATATTTTAATTCGAAATAACTGGGCTCTAAATAATTAAGTAATTCTTCCTGCTTTTTTATGGAAACTTCTTTCAGAATATTATTTAAACTATACTCATGTGTACTAATATATTTATTTAAAGCTTCTTTTCCTAAATAATCAAAAAAAGAATCAATTTCTTCTGTATGAAATGACATACGAATTGATGAGAGTAGGAATTTGATGCTTTTGAGGCACTTTAGAACAGTATCATGTCTTAATATTTTAAATAATTTTTCATACTCCTTCCATGGTAAAATATGTCGATTGAAAATAGTTTTAGAGTTTGTACGCAGGCTATTACAAGTAAAATCTCGCTCAAATAAATCATGTAAATTTAATACCTTTGCAATATGATCCCTACCGATTAAGTCAATCAAATTTTCTCTATCACTTTCAGCTACGTTAGTTATTAGTAAAGCTATATCACTACTTTCGTTAAGGATGCTGCATAACTTTTCTTGTTTTAACCCTAATTTTTTCAATTGTTTTAGATAATTGGTAGAAGATATATTAAATTCTTTTACTAATAATTTTTCTAAGTCATAAAAGGAATTTATGTTTGAAAAAGCAGAGTTATTATTATTTTTATCATAATAAGATTGCTTTTTTTCTTGGGATTGGCTGTCTTGCGATGATGAATGAGACACAGTTTCTTTTTTTTCAATCAATTCTCTATATGAATTCACTAATTGACAAAAATCTTTAGGGTTACCACCATGATCGGGATGGTATATTAAAGCCAGTTTACGATAGGCTTCTTTAATTTCCTTAAGCGTTGCAGTCTTTTTTACTCTTAGTACCTCATGATTGTTCGCTGCGGAAAATTGACGAAGAGGCGTCTTGACAAGTTGAGAGGCTATGTTCTGATTGACTAAACGATAAGATGGGCGAAAAAACTTACTGAACATATGAATGTAGCCTTCATTTAATTAAAAAAATGTATTTTATTCACTGTGAAGTTATTTTGCAATGTGTATGTTTCAACGGAACTATTATTTTCTATTTTTTTAGATGTAAAATCCTGTTTCTTAAATTTGGATATTCATTAGTTCGTTATGTATAAGTGAAGAAATTATAACTAACTGAATTAGATGTGATACAATATGCGCTTAAATAGATAATTGAAAAGGGGCGAAGATGAAAATTAAATTATGAGTAATCAAGTCATCTTTGATCCTGCTGAATTCTTTATTAATAATTCTACTTTCGATGATTTCTTTCAAAAATGAAAGGTCTATTGAACCTGTTAAACTAAATACGGCCTGTTGATAGGCCTTAAAAAAACCGGAGATTGTTATGTTTACTCTTTCTAAACCCGTGGTGGCTTCTACTAAGCCGACTGTCATCTTACCTCTTGGATTATTATTTGTGCCTAATGATCAATTAGCCATACAAAAATTAATGACATTTGTTGGTAAAGAAAATCAAGATAAAATATCTGCTTTTTTGAAAGTTGCAAGTCCTTTTATCGATCGATTAAAAAAAGGTGAAGATGAAGAAAAGTTTGATAATGAGATGGTAAGCTTAGTCGAGTCAGAATTAAACACTAAAATTACCAAAGAACAGTTTAATGAGTGTTGGAGAGCTCGTTATAATGATAAATCAATAAAAAAAGGGTTGAATTTAATTACTTCAGAATCAAAAGAATATGCATATGATTTTTATAGTGGGACTAATCGCAAAGATGCAGAAGAAATTATAAAATTATGTGAAAAAAATGGCATTAAGTTTAAAGTAGAAAATGGTCGTTTGACAGAAATACAAGGCGTTAAGATAAGAGATACTTTTACTGAAAAAGTATCTAAAGTTGAGTTATTTATAATAATAGCAAAAGAAAAATATAAGCGAGGTGAAAGAGAAATCAATTTGATTATTGCGTCTGAAGATGGTCAGGCTATTCCCGTCTTGAAAGAAGAATTAACAAAATCAAATAAATTATTGATGACCACGGCTGAATCTATGAATATTCATGCCATAAAAGCTGATCCTAAAAAGGAGGAATTGGATATCACGAGTGTGCTGCAGCAAGAAAAGCAAACTATCACATGTAAATTATAATTTAGTAGCGCAAGGGGCAGGTTATCCCCTGTGTCGGGATAGCCTGTACTCATAAAACCGGGGGATATATTTAATTTTGTTTGTATGTGATGCCTATTGTGCCCACGGTTTCTAAGACAACTATCCTGACACAGGGGGGGTAATAATTCGCGGCCCCCACCGCCTAGACTTTTTGGAGGCACCCTCACTAACTTTAACCGAACCAACTCCTCGGTTTTGGTTCTATCTTGGGTGAGTAGCCTTCTAAATTAGGAAGAGTGGGGTAAAGTTTTTTTAACTCTCTGAAAAGTTCTTGCACTTGATTTTTGTGAACATCACTAACTCCATCAGTAGTTTGTTTTTCTAGAATTAAATGGTTACAAATTTCATTTAACAAAAACCCACCATGGCTCGTCTCTTTGTTATCAGCTATAGAAGAACCCGAGGGATTGAATATTTTAATTTGATACTTGCTTTTAGAAGCACCCATATGAGTTATATTCGCTTTAATAAGAACATCATTAATTTCTTGTAAATGTTTAATAGTCGATTTGTCATTTATTAAATCAATAATTCTCGTAAAGAAAGCTACACGCTCCTCCTTTCCAGTTCTCTTCGCCAAAAATTTTAAGGAATCTTGCCAAGTAGGTTGTAACTTATCAATTCTTTTTTGTATCAATTCGATCACAGAGTCGTACACTTGCATTTCTTTATATAGCTTTAACTGAGAATCCTGCACTAAACTTATAAATTTAGACATTTCTTTTAAAGAGTTAACATGAGGTACTAAAGTTGTTAAAACTGCTAAGACACAAGCTTTTTTAAAAGATTTTGTAAAAAGTTCACTTGAATGACCATGAATATTATCTAATATTTGTAATATCAAATCTACCGAAACAGGATCCTTTCCTAAATAAGTAAACTTATCGCTTAACCCACAATAATGCATCCAATTGATGCTACGCCCCCACATTGCTTGTCTAGATCCCAAACCAGAATAATATCTATCCGCATAATAACTATCGAAGTATCCATTTCCTTCCTCACTATTCCACCGCGATTCCCAGCTCATTCTTTCTAAATATTTTTTAAAATCGCGCTCTTTAACTAATGCTCTACCAAATGCTGCACTCTGCCCAGACTGATCTGCTGCATATTTTGCATAAGATTTTTGTGCAACTGATAGAGGTAAATAGAATTCAGGCTTTTTATCACCTTCTTCCATCTCTGCTATAGCTTCTTTCGTATAATCTCTTATTTTTTCTAAGCTTGATATTTCATGATCAAAAATAGAATTTGATGTAGTTTCATCGTTTTGATGCTTAAACTTTTTATACTCATCAATTAATGTTTTATTATCAATTAAAAATTGTACCCATTGTTGTTTTCTTTGTTCAATCGGTTGAAAAATATTTTCTTCAATATGTTTTATTTTACCGAGTAAAATTTGCTTATCGGTATCTAACCAATCCTTATCGTCATGAAGATTAGTTTTTAATTTTGAAACAAATTGTATGCTAGCGTCAAATTTCGCAAAAATAATGTTATTTTGTTCAATAAAGTATGGGTTATGTTTACCATATAATAATACTAATCCATCATAGGGTGGTTGAGCCTGTAATTGTTGCAATGCTTTGACTGCTCGAGATCTTAATGTATTGAGTTGTTGCGTTATTACTGATTTATTTTCTTCAGTCTGCTTTTTATCTTTTGGTTCCACGCTAGGAATTAATACATCAGTTTCATCAGCGATATTTTTATTGATTAATCCTTTTTCTTTTATTTTTCTGTAAATTTGCACCATTTCTTCATAAGAAGAAGGCATTGTTTCTATTTCAGGTAACAAATACCGTATTGATTGTTGGGTTTGAGATGAAGTTATTTTTTCCAAAATGCTAAGTTGGGCATTATTAAAGTCATCAGTTAATGAAATGTCTACTGATGTATTCTCAGTTATTTTTTTATTTATATCTTCTATTTTTTCATTGAAATCTTGAATTTCCCCACCGCTAATTTGCGAGGTACCAATAGCTTTAAAATCTTTCTGGCTTTTCAATTTTATTTGTTCTTTTGTTAAATTTGTTAATTCTTTTTCCAGGCTGCCTTTTTTTAACCGACACTTGTCTAATTGTTTCTTATATTCTTTTTGTTCTTGCGTTATTTCTGTTATTTCATTTAAGATGATTGAAAATTTTTCAGTATAATCATACTCTTCAATTTTAACTGGTTGACCCGTTTGCATATTTAATTTCCCTCATTTTATAAAAATTAAATAAATTTTAAAGAAATAAAGGAGGAGTGTCAATTTTATTGGCAAAAAAATTAATT
>Ga0207010_1028_pt1 | contig 38862 bp, 33 predicted proteins | sample Alteio_BWMinCont_82_FD_153465 | JGI IMG/M metagenome (GOLD analysis project Ga0207010, IMG submission 153465) | Enriched cells from forest soil in Barre Woods Harvard Forest LTER site, Petersham, Massachusetts, United States -... | ecosystem: Environmental > Terrestrial > Soil > Temperate forest >...
GCATAGTCAATTGACTGAAACAATTTTAGGTTGCTGTTTTGAAACAATAAATGAATTAGGAATAGGTTTTTCTGAAAAAATATATCAAAGGGCTTTAATTATTGCATTACGTGAAAAAGGTCTTTCTGTAGGTGTTGAAGTTCCTTACAAGGTATATTTTAGAGGATCGCAAGTAGGTCATTATATTGCGGACATTTTGGTAGAAGGGGTGATTCTTGTTGAACTCAAAGTGTGTAAATCTTTATTACCTGAAAATATGGCTCAAGTTATTAATTATTTAAAAGCTTCTAATTTGGAGGTTGGTTTACTTGTGAATTTTGGTCAGGCACATTTAGAATATAAAAGACTCTTTAGATAGTCCGCTCCCCATCTTTGCCATCTTAACCATCCTCTCCGCTCCCCATCTTTGCCATCCTAACCATCCTCTCCATCCTCTCCGCTCCCCATCCTTGCCATCTTAACCATCCTCTCCGCTCCCCATCTTTGCCATCTTAACCATCCTCTCCGCTCCCCATCTTTGCCATCCTAACCATCCTCTCCGCTCCCCATCTTTGCCATCCTAACCATCCTCTCCATCCTCTCCGCTCCCCATCTTTTTCTGTTGGGGGCTCACCTCGCACTACCATCGAATATCAGTTCTATCTCATCGATCTTTCTTTTTTTATTATGAGTCATTGGTGTGATCTTCACAGAGTAGTTACCCATCTTTGATGCGACAATTGAAAAATTGGACTGGCACAGAATCAGACAATCAAATTTTGGAATGGTGAAAAAGTCACTGAACATGGTGTCAGTATAAGCATTATCCTGACCGCGACAATCAAAATGGAGATAGGGGTTTTTAAGTATTTCCTTGTAATTTTCGATAATAGCTTTTGGATTCAGCTCATCTGTCATTATATAAACGTAGATGGGTTGGTCCTTATATATTTCGGAGATGCGTTGGATTTGTTTGATGTAGTAGTCATCGCCTGGAAATTTTAATGGCAGTGTTGCAATCGCTTCATGACTGTCGTATCCTCCTCCGCGTCGTATATGCACCCCCACTGTAATCATGTTTTCGGGTAAGTTTATCGTTTCTACCGGGTCTAATGATTCCAAACAATTGATGATGTCCGCCTTAAACACAGGGTCATCCCAATCGACTTCTATGAATGGAATCCAAGAGTTGTGTTTTATATGAGTATATTCAGATCTGCATTCCGGGTAATAAGGGACGATGTACAAGGTAGAATTGCGCTCATCCCTGATTTCGCTCATGTTCCTAATTCCGACTATCGAGTTGAAAGCAGAAAAATCAAGTTGAGGTACAATGCGAGTCAGGTTAAAATGGTCATAATAGGTAAATGGTGTGCAAACTAAAGGAAGGCCTGTTTTATAAGCTATCCATTTAGCATGAAAAAACGCTATCAGGGCATCACCAAGACGCCCCCCGTGGACGTATCCTACTGCGTTCATCCCGGGTTCGAGTACAGGTGGATGATATTCTTGTATCACTCTTTGTTCAGATTTCCAAGTCAATAAAAAGTCGTTAGGATTGACACGGGGCTTTTCTCTTTCAAGTTTTCCCTTTTTTCCCATATAAATCATCTTGTGGATGATATCGCCCATCTTAAGGGAAGAGACACCATATTCTTTGGAAATAAAATTCATCATCATATATCCATTAGGCGTGGACTTGATGATTTTTTTCAGATATTTGGTTTGTTCATTAAAATCTACTTCAGAGAATGCGTAGTTGCTGATGACCAGATCATAACTTTTTACCTGATTCAATTTTTTTTTGTTGATAAAATGGACATTTTTAACTCCAAGTTTGGCTAAATATCTTTTCGTTAGGGCATTGCATTCAGGTAAGTCGATGATGGTGTAGCTGGCAAAATCGCAAAGGGTGCTTAAAATGTAACATTGGCCTCCATAGCCTCCACCGATTTCCACAATATGTTTTTTGTTAAGGTCGCCAAATGTAGCGAGTAAATCACCGGCGGTTTTGATATAACGCAAGGTAGTTGGTGAAATGGTTTGACCAAAATTCTCATACTCATATTTAGTGGGATTTCCCAGTTCATCATTTTTCTTAAAGGCTTCAAAAAGTTCAAATAAATGGCGGTAGTGATCGTGGATATAAAAAAAGTATGCCTTGCCCGCTTTTTGGGATATATTTTCCATGAAAAGTTTGAAACGCGGATCACTCTTAAAATTCTTAAAGATATAGTTGTGTTTGGAGGCCTTTAGACAGAAGTTGGGATATTTTGTTTTTTCTGCGACACTGTCTGCGAATGTTACATTGAAGATAGGTAGAAAAATAAAAAATAAGATAAGTCGAAAGTACTTCATATATAAATCCCTTGCAATAAACGGTCTCTTATACTTTTATTCTTAATAAAAGTCTAGCTTAGAGGTGGGATTTATTCTATTGCTGATATTATTATTTCCTGCTCTAAACATACTGCAAGTCAGTAAAAACCTTTAAATGACATACGGAATGATCTTGTATGGTACTTTTTGGCAGTAGTTCAACCAATCGGGTCCATATTTGCTTGAGCAGCGCCTGTCATCACGAAATGCCCTGTCAAGTAAAAGCAGCGTCAAAAACGTTACGTAAAAATAGGGCAGGAAATTGACGAACAGCGCTGGAACAGTCCAGCAAAATGCTCCGACAATTTCAGGAACATAGTGAAAATGCCTTGCCACGCCCCACCAGCCTGAAGCAAGAAGGATGTTTTGCTTCTTCTCTCCTGTAGAGGTGGTGTAGTTAGCATAGGTCAGGACAGGGGGCCTGCCCCAAATGGTGCATTGTCCTTTGGTAGCGCGTACAGATTGTCTTTGTTTGTCCGCCCAGAAGTTGGTAAGGATGGATGCCGCGCCTATGAAAAAGATCGCAGAGGCTACATACGGGTTAAGGTCGTTGGGATGATTTACCAAGTACATGGCAGGGGAGGTATAGATTCCGGGGATCCATACCAGGCATCCCCAGCAGATGTAAAATCCGGCCCGGTCATGCATGATATCAAGTGAGCCTAAATATCCCGTTTCCCAAATGAAAAACTTTGAAATGTAGATGAGCTGTAAACAAACGGCGATGATCATTGAATTGCTGATACCGTAAAGTTCATCCTGTTTTGCAGCAAAGGAAAGGATGATTAAGGACCATCCCATCATTCCAAAACGGCAGTTGGTGAACATTTTCACGTCCCAACCTAAAATCCGCGGATAAAGCTCCATCCCCCAGTAATAATCGAACAAAAGATTTCCAGAACCTCCTACGTCGCTGCAAGAAGGAAAAAGGTAGCCTTTAATTAGAAGTAACAAACAAAAGAAAAGGCTGAAACAATTGAGTGCACCTAAGAGTTCAGGGAAGTGGTCATAAATTATCGTTGGAGAGAATAGCTGCAGGTAAAAAGAGGCAAAACAGAATAGTGTCAGTGTAGTTGTAAAAGCCAGAATCCCATTTGACTTGTAAACCGGGACATTGCCTGACGGGGTAATAGGTCCGCGGAATTCCTTCCCAGGAAGAAAGCGCATTAAAAAAAGCTCGACAATCCCGAAGACAGCGATCATTTTCCATGCAGTAGGGGAGCCAAAGAAATATGGGGACCAGATCTGATATAAAGTATTGATAAATCCTTGCTGGCTAATAAGATCCCAAAATTCAGAAAAAGACCCGCCCAAGTAGACGTTAGTATACCAGAAAATAAAGACTGTCGGAGGGCAAGCCAATACTAGAAATAATGGGCCAAAAGTATTGCGCAGCCAGTTCAATCGCTTCCTGACTGTTGTTTCCGCTTCCGACATGCATCCTCCAAATAAAGATCTTTTCGGTAAATTAATATATATCAGCCTTTCTTACCACTAAATTCGTGCCTCTGCCAATTCAAGGACTATTTTTTCTGACGACTGCGATGTAATATCCATTCCACCAGTTAACTTTATCGTTGATTTCCTGTGATGGCAAAGCAATCTCATAAAGAACGGTGTAATTGAGATCATCAAAAGCTTTGAAAGCTCCTTCTCTTATCATGTTCCAGTTCCAGTCATCGACGATTGCGATGAAAGTATCTGTAAGGATCTCATTATAACGTTTGAAGGCATTAGCCTGATTCTCTACCGTGTGTTCGCCATCATAAGTAAAGATATTGACAGGCATAGGGAGTGATTGAGGATCAAAATCAAAACAATCGATGGTGATAAGATCATTCAGGACATCGGACAAATAGGTCTTAGTATTTGAAACAAATTCATCCTTCACATTGCCAAATTCAGACCAGTTATCGATACCGAAAGCTGAATGCAAAAAAATTTCATTTTTATACAGCGCAGAGATAAATGTAGATCCCTTCCAGCAGCCTATCTCCAGGTAACTAGTCTCTGGATATGAACAGAGATTATTCAGGCAGTGTCTGATCTTTGATGATGACATACCCTCAATAGCTAAGACCTCTGGGGTCAGTTTGGATATTCCATTTTCTGCATTAGCAACAGAAAGCTGGATATATTGTATGAGCTCTTTCTCAAAGGGCTGTAGTGGGGTATTTGCTTGCGACGAGTAGGTAGAGAGAGAATTGTTTAAGGGTATGTTCTGCGTATACAGAAGTGACTCATCAGCCTGCAGACTAAGGCATGTGCTAAGAGTAAGAAGGGCTAGCTTTAAGATAGATTTTTTCATTTCTTTCTCCTTTAGAGAAAAGTTAAGGAATTAAATATTATCAGCCAACAACTCATCAACACAAGTAAAATAAAATTCTATGCAAAAAAATCGTAATAAAAAAGTAACCACTGAAAAATTTGCTGGCGAAACATGGGGTACAGCGTAAGGATGTATATTTAAGCTATCAAAGCCGCCCGTCCAAATCTTGTTACAGCAAAATAATTATTCTTGACTTTTCTCTGATAGCCTCCTATTGTCTCAGACTTTAATTTTATTTCACATCTGGGTTGTAGGAGAAATTATGCGTAAGACAGTAACTTTCCTAATAGTAGTGCTTCAGACTTTTTTTCTCCATTCTAGCGAAAATGATCCATTCAAGAATTTCAAAGATTACCAGGAAGGCAATGTCGCCCTTGAAGAAGGCCTCCCCAATGGTATTGTCAATAATTCAGTCTGTGTCATAACAGGCGGATATGTTGATAACGTCGTCGATATTGTCACTCCCGGTAATGACCCGCTAATCTATAGTAGAACCTATTCTAGTCTCTCCCCACACGGAAAATTCGCTGTTGGCTGGTCTGATAACCATAGAGATAGAATTCTAACCTACTGCACTTACAACCATGATCATGAATACCAAATGGCTGCACTTAAAAGGTCGAACGGTGCAGTACATACATTTAAACGTGAGAAATCCGATTCTCACGACAAACGTAGAAATCACTATATGGATCTTGAAAGGGCAAAGGGGATGACACACGTTCCTGAAGAAATGGGCGGTCAAAGAAACATAAATAACTGTCAAATGGGTCAGAAAGCCGGTTATGAAGGTTTTTCACTTAAAGATGGTGCGCATAATAATAGCTCTTTTAAAAGAATTGGAATTGAGGACGGGTGTGATGCATTCTATGAAGAATCAAAAGCGATGTTAAACGGCCTTGCCTTGGTTTATGAAGATAGCCCCGGAAAAGGAATCTTAACAAGCCATATTGAACTGAGAAATACCGTAACGAAAAAAAAGTATGGATTCATCGATTTTTCTGCCGTTGGGAGGCCCGATCAGACTCATTGGATTGTATTAAATTCAAGTGATGGGAGAAAGGTTAGATATAAAATGTTCGTTCACAGGACGAAGTCCGGTAAAACAGATGACCATCTTGAACGAAATAAAATGTCATATCTAGATGAGGTAACTAAGGAGCATGGCCCTTGGGAAAAGTATAAATATCAGAAAAACGAGAAGGATAATTACTTACATATTCGCGAAAAAAGAAAGCCAAATCAGCATATTTTAAGCACAAGATACTATCATAAAGGAGAAAACAGCCCCGGTGACGGTAGAAAAGTAAACATCGATGACAAGGAAGACTATCGGATTGATCGGGTCATGTCTCAATTCGCTCCCGTAGGTGATATTAACGACAGAAAATTACATATTATCTATAGCTTTGTTTATAATAAAAAAATTCGTAAAAACCTTTTGGGTCAAACTCTTTCTTATAAAAGAAGTACCGATGTCTACGATGCCCATAATCACAAAACGACATATGAATATAATAAACAGGACCGTCTTATAGGAATTCTGAAACATACAGGAACTGATGAGGATGACTACAAAATTTTCAGCAGAGAAGGATTTTATTGGGGAGAAGGAGGATATCTTAAGAGAAAGGCTCTTCTGAAGGGGGATTCCTCGATGGCCTATATTGCATACGATTACAAAAACGATGATTACGGAAATCTCCAATCAAAAAAACTCTACGGAAACCTAACCGGCAATCAAGAAGAACTTTTCGAACTCGATAAAGATTTAAAGCCGGTTAGCACTGCTGAATATGAGTTAAAAACTTATTCCCATTCTCGGGATGGAGTAAATCTACTCACTAGAGAAACGGACAGCAATGGAACAATCACAAAATATTCATATTACGATGGGACTAAACGTCTAAAGTCTAAAATTCTATTTTATGACGGCCGAAATCAAATTCGGGAATTTTATGAATACAATGACGACAATTTCATGATAAAAAAAATTATCGACGATGGAGGTCGAAATGAAATAACAAATTTAGATGGAGTCACAGAAAGAAAAATAACTTATTACGACCCAAGGGATGAACTCCCCATCCTTGCTAATGACATAGTGGAAAAATATTTGGATTTTAGTACAGACCAAGAGACGCTCTTAAAAAGAACACATTTAGAATATGATAAATGTGGAAATGTGATAGCTAAAACTACATACAATAATGAAGCCGTAGAATCTTTTACCGAGCTCTACACTTATAATAAGCATGGAAAAGTCATTGAAGAAACCAATGCAATCGGACAAGTGGTAAAAAAGGAATATGATGATAATGACAACCTTACAAAACAGTATAGGGTAGGGTCAGGATTTACAATTGTAAATGAGTACGATTATTCTGATAGACTTTTTAAGCAATCCGAACAGTATCAGGATTTCCACAAGACAACCTATACTACTCACAATAAATACAACTATCTGCATCAGCGTGAAAAATCGACAGACACCTACGGAAATGAAACCACTTATGAGTATAATGATTTTGGTCTTGTCACCAAAACAATTTCACCTTCTGTTGCTGGTGCTAAAGGGATCATTGTAAAGCCGGTCACAGATATGGAATACGATCTTGGCGGATTTCCCTGTAAAATCACCGATGCCAATGGAAAAATAAAAGAAATCAAATGCACCATTCGAGGAAAACCTTATTACATTAAATATCCTGACGGCAGTGAAGAAAGGTTTACATATAAAGTCGATGGACAATTAGCACAAAAGATTGCCCGTGATGGGACCAAAACTGTTTATAAATCTGATGGGCAAAATCGTATCGAGTCAGAATTGGTTTACGGCAAAAGTGGTACGCTTCATAAATCGATTCTACGCACCTATACTGGCTTCCACCTTCGTACAGAAACAGACTCAGAAGGAACAACCATCAGTTACCAATATAACTATGCCGGACAACTCGTTGCAACATTTAAGAATGATCTCCTCATCCAACAACTTATCTACGACGATCTTGGCCGTATCGGCGAATCACGAGACTATTTCGGAAAAGGTTCTGATGATTATCGGTCAACAGTCAAACGATATGATAACGTGAATCGCATCGAATCAGAAGAAGTCTTTACTCATGATCAAATTCTTCTTTCTTCTACTAAGACTGCTTATGATCTCTTCGGTAATAAAGCTTTCATTCAGGAAGGTGACCGTATCACCAAGACAACTTATAATACCGATGGCAAACCGATCCTCATTAAAAATAGTGAAGGCCATGCCACTCATATCGAATATAAATATGATTTTGTAAATGAATTCGGTCAATTTGTACTTCAGACTATCGCCGCTGATCCAATGGGGAAAAAGACCATCGAAACCTATGACACAGCAAATCGATTGGTAAAGACAGTTAAGTTAAATTATTTCGGAAATACTGTTTACAGTCAGAAAATTGCTTATGATCGATGTGGTAATAAGGTAAAAGTGACGGATGATGTCATCTTTAACGAAAAGGTTGAGAAGTCTATTTATACCCTTTATACCTACACCACCGATAATCAAATTGAATCGATCACGGAAGCGGCAGGGACGCCGGAACAAAAGATCACTTGGTATCAATACAACACTTTTGGACAAAAAATTGCCAAAATCAAGCCCGATGGCGTCCACATTCATTTTGACTATGATGGGATCGGTAGATTGAATTCTATCAAATCTGATGAGTCGATTCATTATACTTACAAATATAATGGGCATGATCAAGTGATGGAAGTCAATGACATGCTATTAAATATATCAACAAAAAGGACTTATAACGCATGGGGGCAACTTGAGGAGGAGATCTTAGGTAACGGATTGAGGCTCACCCAAAATTGCGACCTATTCGACCGACCCCTTAATTTCACCCTTCCTGATAGCAGCATTATCGAATACATCTATAATGCAGCACATCTCAAAGAGATACGACGAATCATTAATGGTGAAAAAGTATATTCACATCTTAACCAGGAATATGGACAGCCCAATCAAATCACTCTGGCAAGGCTTCCCGGAAATGCGGGATCTATCCGCTATAGCTATGATAAACTAGGACACTGCACTGAAATTAAATCACCCACATTAAATCAAACCGTTCCAGAAGATGGTTACGATGGTATGGGAAATCTGATGAAGTATAAAAGTGAGGATAAAACTTATCAGTTTACCTACGACCATCTCTATCAACTCAGCTCAGAAATGGGACATGTCAGAAATAAATACGAATATGACTCCCTCCAAAACAGGCGTATTAAAAATGGAGTCAATCATGATAATAATAATCTAAATCAATTGATAACTAGGGGAGCTGAAACCTACACATACGATCTCAATGGTAATCTCGTTCAAAGAACGGATGGAGAGGACGTCACGACTTATAAGTATGACGCTCTGGACAGATTGGTATCGGTCACTATCAATGGAGTGACAACAACTTATCAATATGATGCTTTCCATCGGCGCCTTTCCAAGATGCAGGCTGGACAGCCTGATACACTCTTTTTCTATCAGGGGCAGGAAGAGATCGGTGCATGGCAAAACGGATCTATTGTACAGTTGAAAGTCCTCAATCAAAATCAAAGAAGATCAGTTGCTGTCGAGCTCAATCAGACTCCCTACATACCCACTCAAGACCTATTTGGCAATGTGGCAGTCTTGTCAGACCTTGAGGGCAATATCATTGAAAAATATCGCTATACATCGTTCGGAGAAGTTGAAATCTTCAATGGCGCAATGACTAAATTGGATTCTTCAGCAGTCAATAACCCTTGGCAATATTCAAATAAAAGGATCGATCAGGAGACAGGCCTGACAGCTTTTGGCTTGCGTTATTATGATCCCGAACTTGGCCGGTGGATCTCGCCCGATCCTGCCGGATTTGAAGATGGTGCTAACCTTTACACCTATGTGCGCAATAATCCTTTAAGATATTTTGATCTCCTGGGACTGTTTGCAGAGGAACGGAGGCCATTTGAAGGGTTTTTGTTAAACTTCAATTTAGCTGACAACTTCATCACCAAGTTTTTTAAAAATATCGGCAATATGATTTCCGGTCAGCCATGTGATTTTTCCAATATCAAGTCGACCCCTTATTCTTTAAATAAGGCTAGGAACTCTCAGACTAATGAACGATATAACTATGCTGAGGATCCTAAAATGAAAACCATGTATGTAAATGGAATTTTAAATTCATTTACCGATTTTCTCGATGGTTTAACATTTTTAGGCGGAATGAGTGGTCTTAACGTTCATGGGATCTACAACTCCTCGTTTGGACTAGGCTCCGACCTCTTTTGTTATTTTTCAGGTTTGTTGTTTGGAATAAACTATGACCCCTGCAGATTAATGCAGAGTGAGTGGGATGAATTTTTCAAAAATAATCCTGAAGATGGTATGATTCATGTCATATGCCATAGTCGGGGATGTGTCTACGTCCGCAATGCCTTGCGCACCTACCCTCCCGAATTGCGTGATCGCATAGTAGTCACGGCCGTTGCTCCCGGAGCGTATATTGATAGACACCTTTGCCGTGACGTACAGCATTACGTAAGCACTGATATTGTACCTTGGCTGGATATTGCAGGACGTTTTAGGTGTCGAGATACAATTGTTAATCTAAAGCCGGCGCCAACAACTAGTGTTTGGAAAGTTCATGGTTTTACAGATGATACTTATAAGGACTGGATAGATAGAAGAATTCAGAGATTTAATAACGGAGGTTTTAAATGAGATTAATATATTTGCTTATGCTTTTAATCTTATGTACTTCGATTTTCTCGTTTGATTTTGGTTTTTCACCACGTTCTAAAATGGATATTGTGACAGATAAGTTAATCAAGAGGGTAGGTGAAAGGCTCTGTGAGAAACATGGTATGTATATGGCTGGAACTGGAGGTGGTGCTCCTAAAGGTAAACTTGATCACATAACTGTTATGCTTGGAAGAAACGGTGGGCCAATAAGTAAAGAGCAATGTAGAGAAATAATGGTCGATTGCATTCAGACTTATCTGAATGAAATCAATTCAAATGAAGAAATACGCCCTTTTCTAATTACATATCCTTATACATTTGCTAATGTAGATATTACCATCATTAACTTTTACCCTGATGGCAAAAAAGTTCTCGATCCTAATATTTCAACCATTGGCACAAATAAGAAAGGCATCACTTATGCGATCAGTGCCACAAGGTTAGGTCCATACAAATCAGAAGTAATAGAACCCTACGAAGAAGCATTAGCCAAATTGCATCCTCAAGCTATTCCTAAACCAGACACGCAAATAATTACCAATTTTCAGAATTGATTTTCTAGAGTCAGATATGGTAAAATTTGCTTGCGAAGCCTTGGAGTGCGGTGCTTTGCACCGCCTTCTGGCGTTATTGTGAGATACATTCACGCTAACTTAACTGGTTGTGGTTCACTCTCATGATGTAACGCGAATAAATGCACTAGTGACGCAAAAGGCTGTGCAAAGCCCAGCACTCCATGGCTTCGCAAGCAACCCTTAATCAGGCTTCGACCAGATATAAATATCGCGTAGCGTAGGCGGCCCAGCCGCTTTGGAGTGCTGTAGCTGGCTACCGCTATTCTGCGGCTTCGGCTTGCCGAAGACGCCGCGTCGCCACCACGCTCTTACGTAGCGCGCAGCGATGGGCGTTGCAAAGAAAAAACCTAAGCTTGCAACGTCTCTCGCCCTGTAGTCTTGGAGTGATTTCTTACTTATGTCTTTCGCTGTGCGCAGCTTAGAGTGATTCTTTGCGACGCGGCGTCTTCGGCAAGCCGAAGCCACAGAAAAGGAATGAATTTTGCTTGCGAAGCCTCGGAGTTCGGTGCTCAGATGTAGTGAGAAAATAGGGCGGCGCAGCCGCTTTTGGAGTGCGCCTGCTCCGCCGGCGCTTTGTTATTACACACACACATGCAACGGAAAACGTATCGTTGGCCACGCTATAATGGCCTCCAGTAACGATTATCTGCTCATTAATGTTGCTAATAACAAAGCGCCGGCGGAGCCGGCGCACTCCAAAAGCACCTGCGGTGCCCTTTTTTTCACAGCTTCTCTGCACCGCCTTCTGGCTTAATTGTGAGATACATTTACATTATTTAACAGCTGTGGTTCACTCTTATGATGTGACGTGAATGAATGCAATAGTGATGCAAAAGGCTGGGCAAAGCCCAGCACTCCAAGGCTTCGCAAGCAAAAATGTCCACGCATAAGAGGGAAAGACCGTGGTCCCATTCACGAAATCTCCAATTCGTCATTAGCTTTCTAGAGGCTTTTCGATGATTTCTTTTTGTATACCTTCTTCTATGACTTCATGTTTCAGGATGTCCTTAGCGATCATTGCTTCATCGATCTTTTCTTGCTTTTTAGCTTCTTCTCTTTTCTTGGCTTCCGCCCTGGCTTCCCTTATGAAGATATTCGCGATGATGATTTTCTGAACTAATTTCTGTAATGTATCTTTAATTAACACAGGTTCCATTGGTCTGGGATAAGTGCCACTCTTTTCTAATTTTTGGCCAGAGAAGTCTGGTACCCCAACACTACCTTTTTCTTGGGATTTCATTTTGGCTTTATTCTGCGCGACGGAGACTCGATAATTTGTGATAGTGGTGGTGATGATTTTTGCGATTGGCTCGAAGTCTTCTTCAGAAATGATATGGACGACAAATTCTTTGATTTCTTTACCTACTTCATCAATGACTTTTGCTGGCTTTTCTATGAATGATTTAACCGCTACTTCAAGTCCATAGACCTTACCTTGGTGAATAGCAACAGTTTTTCTTGGGTCTATTGCGGCTTCGGCAGGAATATCCTTGGCCGATTTAAATACACCCTCGTGTTCTACGAACAGGTTTTCGATTTTTGCAAATATGTTGGAGATGGGTAGTATTTCTGGAGGAAATGAAATTTTCGAAGCTGCTATTTCAGGCTTTTTTTCTTGTTTTATTTCATCAGCGATTTTTCCTGATTCAAATTCTATTATATTTCTATTTATTGTTTCAGGGTTTATGTTAGGTCTAGCAAAGAAGGCCCCATCAGGTTGTCTATTTTTTTCTAATAAGTAAGCTTGAACATTAGCGACCTTAGGTTGTAAATTTGCACTAATTCTATTTTTTGATGGTATATCTGGGGAAATTTTTGGAGGCTGTCTCCCAATATCATGAATTCCCTGAGCAATTCCCTGAGGCATTTTAAGATCATCATTCATAATAAACTCCTTTTTCAAGAGCCTGCGACTAGGTGTGTAACCTAATCATAATTATAAATGCTAAGCAATTAATTTGTATATTCCTTATTTTTAAAAAAAGAGGAAAAGCTCAGTAAAAGAGGGTTTTCAGAGCTTTTTAATGAAACCGAATGATTATTTTTTGCGAACGAAAGATGCTCTTGGATCGATAAATATATTATGATACGTGTTACCCTTTGAGTCAATTTTATGATTTAGCAATTGCCCCTGAGAAAATAAATTAGATTTAGTGAATGAGTCAGCTAATATTTGAGCACTTTCTTGAGTTTTAAATTGCATCCTTAAATCAGGATTTTTCAACATGGCATCTCTTAATTTACAAGCTTCTTCAGATGTAAGCACAGGATTATGCTTAGGGTTGTTAGGATTATAGTACAACACCATATTCACAAATGGATCCTTTACAACAGAGTCTAGAATCTTATCCAGAACATCTGGATCAGGCTTTCTATCGTCATAAAACAATCCTGCAAGACCTAAACCAGGGTATTTCTGAGTAAACGAAGCCATATTACTTAGATGAGGAAACTGCTTCAGAAGTGATGTCGGAGCAGTGAAGACTTGCTTAAAGAGTTTGGGGTCGACGATAAATTCAGACTTAAATGGATCTGCTGGTTCATTATTTTTTCCTTTGAGTTCGTCTTCAATGGATCTAAGGAAGAGTTGCATATCTTCACAGGCAGTCTGATCGGCATTGTTATCTTTTATAAGGTTTCCTATAATAGTGTTAAAGTCTATTAAAAGTTCTTTCAGGGCTTTTTTGTAGGTTTGTGAGGAGGGATCGAGGGCTATGGTTCTTAATAATTGATAGATTGCACCAATTATGACATTGCTATTTGGACGGATTTTATCCTTTTCTACGAGCTGACAGTTGATGCCTTCGAAGGTGGTCACGAGATGCTGAGCGTAATGGGTGTAGGCGCTAAAGTAATTCTTGCGCTTTAAATCTGCAGAGGCTTGCTTTGCATAATCTACATACGTTTGTTTTTTTTGATCTATTTTTACACACCCGGCTAATTCTAAGCAGGCTTCCAGGGAAGCGAACACATTTGTCAAATTTTCAGTATCAATCTCATAAAGTTGATTAATTCGTTGGAATTCGGTCTTTATTTGTGTTTTTATTGATATCGCTTTTTCCTTATTGCCATGTTGCGAAGAGATCAATGTGGATCCCTCGATATTATAACCTATTGGATGGGCTTGGTAAACAGAGGCGTTCTTTTGGGAAAGGGCTGAAATCTGAGCCTGTGATGATTGCAAAGGAGCATGGGAGACTGCCGGTATAGAATTTGAAGGTTTGGGTATTTCTGCAAGGGGAGGGCGTGGAGGTAGGTGGGAAGGTAGAGGAGGTTTAATAATACTTGGACTGTTCATAATATCTCCAAAATTTAAAAATAATCTTAATTTATATAACAAATTGAGATTTTTTTACAAGTATTATTTATACTTTTCATTTAAAATTGCACGATCAGGTGTTTTTTTATTAAAAAATACTCAGTAATTACACACTAAGTAGGTGATATTGAATCAAATTTATAATATTTTCTATTTACATATAGAAGTTGTATGAGTTATAATCAAGATTAGAAAGATGTTATTACTCTTAGGAGGAAATATGTCAATGTCACCTTTAATGCCCAAGCCAATTGTCTCATCATCTTCGATTGTCTCATCATCTTCGTCTGCTCCTATTGAGCCATCTTCACCGGGAGTATCTGATGCAATTAAAAGAATTAAAAAAGGACACGTTTCTGCAGCTCAAAGAGAACTGGCATTTAAAGCAACTGCAATGCCTAGGGAAGAATATCACAATATTCCCGCGTCAGCCCAACTGGCATTACAAGGGTTTAGTCAAGACGTTCAAGGAATGGGATTTCGTACCCTTGATAGCAAAGCAACGCTGCTACCATCGGCATTATTTGCATCTTCATCATCATCTTCATTGCCTCATGGTGTCTTATCGCAAGGCGATATTCAAGTAAAAACAGATCAGGCTCATGAATCCGTTGTTTCAATTAAATCCGATGTTTCAATTTCTTTTGAGGAAGTGACACCATCTAAGCAGGGTTCTGGTGAAGTCCGAGCTCGCTCTCCAAGTGTTATTGTAAATGAAGTAGCTCTGTCAATTATACCCGGTATTTCCCTCTCAGGTAAAATAGTGCAATTTAGTATCCAAGAGCAGCAGCCAGAAGAACATGATGAATTTGATGATCTATCCGAGAGAAAGCCTTCCAAAGACGAAGGTCCACTGGTTATAGAACTTGACGCTGTAAATCCCATCGTATTCGATATCTCGGCGAAGCCTGATAGTATAGAAAAGATTCAGGCTAAACTAACGGATAATAAGATGGAAGGAAGCTCTATTCAGGAGATTCTTAGGAATACGATCAAACATCTAAAAGCGGCGCACCCGGATGAAGAGTTTACAATTGAAGAATTTATACCGGATGATCCTAAATTCGGAGCAATTAATAACACGCAAAATTCGCGTGGAGAACCGATTAAGGAGAGACAGGTTACGTTTTTTGTAAAATCAGCAAACAGGAGTGTTGAATTTACAAAACCGATTTACACTAATGCTAAAATTGATGAAGACGCTCATTCTGCTGTATTTAAATACCTGACTATAGTTAGAGAATTAGCTATGTTAGAGGCAGAAGACCCAAGCGGAGCTTCTTTTTCTTCAAAACTAATTGCGGGGAATACCACTCAGCTTTTTACAGGCAGAACAAATGTAAATAAAGCTGACTATGACAGATTAATCGGATTGACTGTTTTTTCCTTTAAAAATAAGAGTGGGTCGGGGGAGGTTCAAGTTTCAGCCGGCAAAATGGATTTAATTTTTAAGAGGGGAGAAGCCAAAACATTCGAAGAAGTTACAGTAGCACCGGGTGTAACGGCGCCGGTTTTTCGCTTTGATGATGAGACAACAGTTAATAAAAAGGCGACGCAAAAAATCCAGCAGGCGTTTGATCCCAATAAATCATTAGATCAAAATCTTAAGGAATTGAGCGGTCAGCTTCAGGCAGATCTTGCTAAGTTTGCCATTTTGAATGGAAAAGTTAAAGAAGATCAATTGCAAAATGCCATAGCAAACCCTTCTGCAGCCAACCGTCAGGTTTTAATGGACCTGGTCGAGATTAATGATTTAGTCGTACAAATGGAAGATAGGTCGAAAGGACTTTTGAATTTGGGCAAAAATTTGCCTCCGGAAGTTCAGGAATTACAAAGGAAAATTAGTGTGGCTAGGACCGGAGTTGATCAGATTAGCAATAATCTGAAGGCTCTTCAAAATCAGAATGTGAACAAGGTTCAAGCGCCGGCAATTAAAGATGCTTCAAAAGCAGAGTATCCTGTATGGCTAAATCCGCGACAAATTAAAGAGTTAGATGAACTTGCAGTCAGCAATCCTGGTCAAGTTTCAGGCAAAATAGTAGAATTTGAAAATGCAAAATTTGGAGCATTAATAACCGATATAGAGAAGGAAGCAATAAAACGTCTTCCTCCAAGCAGACAAAAACAATTTCTAGAAGGTATTAATGCAGAAGGCATAAGGAATTTCATAGATAAGTCACCACAAATCCAAAAAGAATTAAATCCAATCATAGAAGAAATAAAAAAAAGACAGAGTCCATAAGAGTATAGTCTTTTGACTGGCATGAATTACAATCCAACAAATCGCGATTTGTTGGATTTTTTTTGCCTAGTGACGTCCTAGGTTCGCTCGTCAGACCTTCATCGCGGGGAGAGACATATGCCATCCCTACGGGACTGAGCGTCGCCCTTCATCATGTTTGGATCAAATGTTATGAATCTCTTCAATGTTGTTGAAAAATGCAGCTTGCGAAGCCTTGGAGTGCTGTGCTCTGCACAGCCTTTTGGCGCAATTGTGAGAAGAGATTTCGTTGCGTGATAAATTGTGGAACCCATTCTCGTCCCCTGAAAATGAGTGTGTGCCACAATCACGCAAATGGCTTTGCAAGGACAATTTTTGAGTTGTTGTTGGAGATTAACTTGAGGGGTAGTGGAGTGGTAAGATATTGGACTTTTTTGGAGGTTGATTATGAGTGGTGTGTCAGCATATACAGTGTTAAGCAGTAATGATAATTTGTTGGCTCTGGACGTGCCAGCACGTCAATTAAAGAGCGGGTCGTTGATTGTGACTGCTCCTGGGAAAAAGTTTAGCCAATGGACTGTGGAAAATCATATTGATTCCTATACAATGTTGCAACAGGTAATCGGGCTCTGGAATAAAACAAATTTTACTGATCAATACTCCATCTTAGGGAAGATGGATTCTTCAGATTTTAAATGGGAAATCATCCCTTACCAAAAGTGCCGTACTATTTTTGGAAGGATCATTCAACAGCTTCAGGTCTTATGGAGGGTTGTTTTCGGCGGTTTTCATGTCGATGAGATTTCTCTAAAATAAGACAAATTAAGAATGTCTATTTTCTGAATAAATCAGGCGTTGATGCTGGTCAATCAGTTAACCACTGGAATTTGAATGTCATTTTAACTAATAATGTCGCGCAAGATTTCTGGGGCAAACTGACTGTATTCAAGAATATTCTTTTGGGATCTTCTCCGATGAAGGAAGAGGCGTTGGAGAAGCGGGTATCGGAGCTACGAGCTGAGTTAGCTAATTTACATGGAGTGGTAGGAAAAGAAGATCATGTGAATGAAGTTTAGGAGGAAATGAGTGAAAATCGATGCCCCGAAAAAGATAAATGCAAGCAGTCAAGTTGTAGGCAATGGTTAAATCCTGTTAGAATGGGTAGACTGTATTGATTTTTCTTTTATTTGAGGCTTAGGTAATTGTTAGCTACGTATGATTTAACTGCATCAATTTGTGGTTTTGGGATGACAGTAAATTTTGAATATTTAGTCAGGTATTGTGCAAAGCTGTCATAGGGTCTGTCCTTCATAATGAATACACCAGCTTTATTTAAGTATTCACGGCCATGCCAGTTCATTGCAGATGTTGAGTGCCATTTTTGTGTTGAGCGGTCGTAGACGATTAAATCGTGTTCAACACCATCAAATGAGTTTGTCTTATAAGAGGTGGCAAAGAAAGTATAGGATCCAATGTCTTGAAGAGATGATTTTCTAAAAAGAACGACTGGGATTCCTGCCTGCTGTTCATTTGCCTGGGTGTACTGCTCGATTTGATCTTTGGCATACTGCCTTACAAATTCACTGAGCTTTTCATCCAATTCATTATTTTTGAACTTATCTTTGTTTTCATTGAGAAGCTTGAACCCTGCTTGCAAGGCCTCTTCATGATAACCTATATATTTTCTAATCTCATCGGGTTCTCTTTTATCCTGCAGATTAAGGAGTCGAATCGTTTGGGCAACATGATTGATTAGAGTGTTTTTATTTATTGCATCAGCGTTGTAGTTAGATCCTCCGGGAGGAGGGAAGGAAAAGCTTTTTTCTTCGTTCTCATCATTACTTAATGAAGCTTCGAGTTTTATTAGTGTAGCCTTTATTTGATCTAAAGCGGGATTGTTCGCCTGGGTTGTAGTGATGAATATGCCGATGTTATTCAAGGCCGAAGTAATAGAATCATAACCATATTGGTCATCAATATTGATTTCACTAATCAAAGCAAGATTTATTGTCACTATAGCTGCTTTGAAGTCTGTTGGTGAAAGACCAGTCATGTTCAGGCCATATTGTAAGTTTTTTTGAGGAGGTCTTCAAGCTTTTGCGCATCATGGGCAAAGACTCTGATCCCTTCAGAAAGCTTTTCAGTAGCCATGGCATCTTCGTTTAGAAGAAGGCGGAATTTTTTTTCGTCGATTTCAAGCTTGGGTATGTCCATTGACATGGCTTTTTGCGGATCGAGTTTTCTTTCAAGCTTCCCTTGGTCATTAGCGAGTTCTGCGAGGAACTGTGGAGAGATAGTGAGGAGGTCGCAGCCGGCAAGCTGAATGATTTCTCCCGCATTGCGAAAGCTGGCACCCATCACTTGCGTTTTGTAGCCGAACTTTTTGTAATAGTTGTAGATGGTGGTGACAGAGACAACTCCGGGATCTTTTTCAGGGGGATAGCTTTCAACACCCTCAGCTTTTTTAAACCAGTCGAAGATCCGTCCGACGAATGGAGAGATCAATGTAGCTTTGGCTTCAGCCATATGGATAGCCTGCACTAGGCTGAACATGAGTGTCATATTGCAGTGTATGCCAATTTTTTCAAGTTCGCGTGCGGCCACTCCACCTTCCCATGTGGAGGCTAGTTTGATGAGGATTCTCTCTTTTTTGATTCCCATGCTTTCGTACAGGCCGATAAGCGTCTTGGCTTTGGCAATGCTAGCATCGACATCAAAAGAGAGTCTCGCGTCAACTTCTGTTGAGACTCTACCTGGAACTAGTTTTAAGATTTCGCATCCGACGTTCACGAATAATTTATCCATGAAGTGGGTCATTTGTTCATTTTTTGGCCATTGCTGACAGAGTTTGTAGGCATCATCGATGAGAGGTTTGTAGACAGGTGACTGGATGGCTTTTAATATTAATGATGGATTGGTTGTGGCGTCGGTAGGAGAGTATGCCTTTATCGCTTCGATATCGCCGGTATCAACGACGACGGTGGTCATTTTTTTCAGCTGTTCTAACTTATTCGGCATGGATGCTCCAAATTTATTTGGTTATTGTATGTTTTGTATAAAGTTCCAATGAGGGTGTATCTGACTTTGGTTCGATACGGAAGGTGATGGTCATTGGCTTGCTGTCCATCATGAGGTCGAGGGTGGAGTTGAGTCGGGTAAGAAGGATTTTATAAGGGATTTTGATTTCGCGGTCGCCAATGTAGATTCCTACGCTTGTGTTGGACAATATTTCTTCAGACTGTTGGATCTGGCGGCAGAGCTTGTCAAATAGGATAAGTTGACGGCTTAATTTTTCATCAGAAAAGTCAAAGACAGTTTTGCATTCGGCGCATTTGATCTTTCTTTCTTTTTCAATATCGAAGATGGAGAAGGTGACCGGATTTTGGCAGCATTGACAATTAAATTGGAGGAGATGGCCTTTTTGCATCTTGTAAGTCCTTTATAGTGCTAATGATTAAGCATACCATTAGATAAATATATTGGCAAGCATTGGAGACAGGGACCTGAGATTCGGAGTAGGTACTTATCGTCATTATAACCGCGGAGCCGCAGAGATCGCTGAGCAAACGCAGAGAGTTTTTCTACGATCAAAATCTCTCTGCGCTTGCTCAGCGATCTCTGCGGCTCCGCGGTAAAATCTTCTATACAACTTTCTAGCCAACCCTTACTAGAGCCACTTTCCTATACCCAAACGGTATCTCTGACATCTCGTTCCTACTCCGAATCTCAGGACAGGGACCGGCAATTAGGAGTAGGTTAAAGCGTCTGGAACCCCCTTCGAATCGCCGTTTCTAGGATTATGGTGTCAGACACCATAATGTTTCAAGTCGCTTCAATACAACCATCTAACAGTCAACTAATTACGATTCAGTATTATATAATACATTTTTTTGTTAAACTAATGGAAGGTTACTTGGAGGCTTTTATGCATAAAAGAGTAATAGATTTTCAAGGTTTGATCGACCTCGATCCTAAGGTTGTTGCAGAATTATCGAGCTATCTTCAGGAGAAGGAGACCCGGCTTGCCTATCAAATCATCAATGCGATAAATCCGATGCAAGTCGAAGCATTCAATCCGATACTTCCAATGTCTAACATCCACATCAAACTATCAGAAGCCGTTGATGGTTTTTCTAAAAAGGTAAGATCTTTTGTATCCGGCACGTTTAATCAGATGCCCAATGATAACGGTAGCCGGGTCCTAAGTGAAATCAATAAAGCCCTATGGGATTACACCGAAGTGCTTGAGAGCGGTGTTATTGAGCTATTTCAGCAGGTCAAGCAGGTCAATGTCGACCGCTGGCATATTTCAATCAATGATGTGGTCCTATCCTTGAAGGATTTGCTGCTTCACCATGTAGAGGATTTGAAGTGGGCTGTAATGAGGCTGGAGCAGCCGTTAAAGGATTTCGTATTAAAAAATGAAAATAAATCGGGTTTTAAAAGCTTCCTCAGTGGATTTCATAAGTATATTGATTCGGGTATATTAAAAAATCTCGACCAAAGCGATACCTATTTGAAAAAGAATTACGATGCCTTTCAGAAGCAGTATCAAGAGTTTGAAAAGGTTAATTTCTCCATTGAAGAACCAATGAGGAAATTAAATGGATTTCCTGTTTATTCGGTGCTGGATTCACCTGTTCAAAGTATCTATGGAAATGTTTTTAAGCTTTTAAAAATGCTGGAGCAAAATAAAAAGGGAGATTTGGCTGTCGAAACGGTCCGTTCACTAAAAAATATGGCTAGTGTGGATAGTGTCTCACGGATCTTAGAGCTTTATTTTGAAGAGCTAGCAGACAGGTATTTCAAAAGCAGCCTTGATCTAAAAGCGTTTGATAAGGAACCTGAATTGTTTAAGGAACAAGTTGAGAAGCTGAAAGTCAAGTTGCGAGAATATAGTGAAGAGCTTAAGGTCCTAATTATGACTATCGGTCAATATCGAAGTTTTATTCTTAAGGCTCATCCAAATCCTTATGTGAGTTCTCGCTGGGGCTTTACCGAATGGATTGTTGGGCCAGAGCCAGAAAAGGCTAAGCAGCTGCTGCACTTGATTTATAAAGGCAACGATCTATTGAAAGACTATCAAAATTTTATGTCTGCTTTGGATCGGACCTTTCAGGAGCAGCAAAAAAGGGAAATTGAGGCCCATCATGAGATAGAATCATTGCTGCACGAAATGGGACAGCCTCTCATTTCCAGGACAATGATGCATAGCCGCGCTGAAAAGCTGCTTGAGCAGATTAACGCCTGCGATGAGGTGGGAACTTCCAGCAGAGGCACAGTGATATATATTGGAGAAATATTAGCGAAGGCAATGAGGGAAGATTGGAAATACCATGTCATGCATGAGTTTACCCTTTTTCACGAAATAGTTCGGAAGCATTTAGGTCTTTCTAGAATATCCGTCGAGCCTCCACATGTGATGAGGAAAAGGCGGTTCCAACAGCTATTTGATCAAATAGGCAAGTGGATCCAAAAAGGAGATTTCTATTCCCATGTCCATGAAATTGAACTAGATATCAATGATATGAAGACTTATTTGCAGGATTTTCTCGCTATGGTTCAAAGAGCTGAGAAAGAGAAATCCAGTAATCCTTTTTTGGATGAAACAATTAAGAAATTTAGATTGCAACTGTTCGAATACAGATATCAATTTGGTTATTTTTTTTATTTACTAATGTCGAAAAATAGCGACTGTCAACAATTAAGGAATCAGTTTCTTTTTGTGGATCAATATTTTGAAACTATTGAAAATTTACTTAATCAGAGTCAAGGATGGTAGATATAAAAAACCAGAGTGAGCAAAGAGCTGCACTCTGGTTTAATAATTAGAAACCTGAGCTAGAAGAGCTGCTGCTGAAGTGGCCGTGAGAAATGCTTGACGCACTGCTTGAGCTACTGCTGCTTTGCTTAATGCTAGAACCACTGCTGCTGCTATGGTGATGAGAACGGTCCGTTGTCGCGATAATGATACCAGCAACGACTAAAGCGCCGATAGGAAGAAGAGCGGACATATAAGATGCCGTTCCACTTTCATTATAAGCAGCACTATTGTCATCATAATACTCTTGTCCTTCAACTTGCGCTGTTAGGAGAGCTAACATACTTGTTAAAGCAATTAGTTTATTCAATTTTTTCATTTTCTTAATTTCCTTCTAAATACGAGTCACGTTTGCTACTAGGTCGCCTAACTTTATGATAGACATAGACTTTATAGCCTTTAAAGCTTTACGTTTCATGTTATGTACTAAAAATAAATTTCGCGCAACATTTTTTTTCTCTATACTTTTAACTTTTTTGTATTAACGTAAAGAAGGGTCGTTTTATAATTGAAATTAAGTCGTTGATTTTCTTGGTCTTAGTGTGAAAAACTTGCCTTATTATTGTTATTAGATTCTGCTCTGGAAGAAAAAGATTTGCTCGGTATAAATCGTGATCTACTGCCAAAAGCACCCGGAAAGTCTCCAGAATCTGATGAGGAGGAAGACGAGCCGCTGGGGCCTCGGCGATTGAAACGGTTTGAGTGGGCTGACTCGCTGCTGCCTGATCCGTAGCCATACTCGCTATAGCCATTTCCTGAGCCATTGTAGTTGCTTTCAGCAGGGCCTAGTGCATCTGACCTATTATGCGAATAGGAATCAGCGCGCTTAGTGTCTGAATACCCAAGATAAGCGGCTGCGACAACAAAAATGGCCAGGGGTACGTAGATAGACCAGTGTGCAGAATAGACACTTTCCTGATAGGCTGCAGAGTAGTTATTCTCCTGCCCATTTTCATAATTATAGTCATAAGCCTGTTCTTGCCCACGTATGGAAGCAGTCAACAAGGAAAAAAACAGAGAAACTGTCACAAGTTTTTGAACGTTTAGCATAATCATTCCTTTTCTTTATGCGTTTTTCATTCTCTTATGGCGTAAAAATTAAATTTAAAGCAACAGAAAATAAAGGCTGAAGGGTGAAGGATGAGGCGAGGTAGATTTCCATCCTTCACACTTCATCCTTCATCCTTCATCCTTCATCCTTCATCCTTTTGCTTCCTCTATTCTTCCATTTTGATGCTGAGGAGTTTGGTGTAACATTCCTGAAATTGGTCGGGGATGATATCGATCTTCCTGGCGCCGAGCTGGATAGTGCTGCATTGGCTGTCGAGGAGGTTTTCGATGAGGATATCGGCGATTTCTCCCGGTATAAGTATCCGTTGGCCTCCTTTAAAAATGTTGGCGTAGACGGTGAGGGTTTCATCGGATAATAGGATCAGAACTTTGGTCATTTGAGGATTTTCTTCGGACGGCCTGGCTTCCATCAGAAGAATATTGAGGTACATGCGAACGCCACTGCGGCTTCTGACAATCTCCAATTCAAGGTAGGAGAAGTCGTTATTAGGTTGAAGCAGGAGGCGTCCCGAATTATGAGAGGGGCATGAGGTTATGACGTCGTTGAAGATCCATTGTCTGCAGCGAGGGGAGGAACATCCATTTAAGAAGGTCAGAATGCAAAGAGCTATAAATACTCTTTGCATCATTAGATTGAGTTTCATTCCTAGTGGACGAAGTAGGAACTGCTAGAAGAACTTGAGCTGCTGGTTTCAAAGTGCCCGTGAACTGTGGTGCTATCGTGCGAGTTTTGTACGGCAATGGCGATGACGGCAACGAGAGCTACAGTACTTAGGGCAATGGCAGGTGCTATATTAGTAGCAGCCCTGGATTCATCATAGGCATACCCGCCTGTATCGGTGACATATGTAACGGCCTCTAGCCTTTGTGTGCACAGGCCGGTCATGGCCACGGCAGCAGCGAGGGCGACTAATTTTTTTATAAAGTTCATTTCAATTCCTCCTGTTAATTAAGTTGTGTGTCGAAAAGATCTTTTTCGGTGTTATTGATGATGATCAGCTGCCAGTCAGGACCCATCATTCCGTATTTTTGATTGACCGTATCTTTAAAAGTGGTCCAAACAGATTTTTGGAAATCAGGATTGTTAAAAACGGTTTCCTTGATAGCATCTGGAGTGATTTTTTGATCTTCAGATCTTTTTTTTGCAAGCTGTGTCTGCCACTGTGATTTGACAATTTGGATAGCATTGCGCAATTGGGTTTTTTGTTGAGATGAGTTCAGCATATCGATAGGGTCTTTGGTGATTCTGAGTGAACGCATGGCAGCAAAGAAGTCTTTGTAGAACATGGAAAATTCATCGGCCAGGGCTGAGGCTGAAAGGATGTAGACCATTCCATTTTTGATCAGGATGACCTGCATCATGCGGATGACGCCCCACTGGCTTTTGTGATCGAATTGCGAGAGGCTTGCGTTGCCAGCTTCGGTACGGATAGAACCTAAGTCTTTCCATTCGTAGCCTTGAGCTTCATTAGTTTCTTTTACAATTTTGAGATATTCTTTCAGTGTTCCATTGAAATTTTGGACATTGAGGTTCATGGAGGGGGGGAAGGTTGTGGGACCTTTGCCGACGACCATAACCCTGATATGAGGAGGTAGAGCTGAAGGCTCAGCCATATGCCATGCGGTAGGTGGAGTAAAGAGGACGATGCCGCTGTCAGGAATGCTACTTTGCGGTTTAGTTGCAGGACTATTAGCAGCGTGTATGAAGCAGCCACATAAAATAGCTAAAGCAATTAACGTTTTTCTCATACCGTATATCCAAATATCATTAGTGAAGAAAAGCCAATATACGTAGAAGCGTATTTTTTTGGTATAGTTTTTTGGGTAATTCTTCATAACTTGTAAATCGTGCCCGTGCCTGATGGGACAAATGGGACCTATAGGACGAATGGGACTATTAGGACTTTTTAAACAATTGTCCTATTCGTCCCATTCGTCCTATAGGTCCTATTTGTCCCATCCGTTTTTTAACCTTGAAATTTAGGCATCTGTTGAGTATATTGACCTTAAGATGGGAAAATAACTTTTTTCCCATCAAGTTGTTCCCAAACTATTTTGAGTCAATAAAGATGAAGTCATTGGAAAAAGGTCAGGATAAAATCCAAAAAATTTGCGATAAAATCCGTCGCGAAACCATAGAGCCTGCAAAGCAAGAGTCTCAAGCCATCATCGATGAAGCCAAGCGCAAGGCTAATGAGATCATTGCTGTCGCGGAAGAACATAAAAATCAGATTTTTAAGCAAGCCAAAGTCCAGATTGAACAGGAAAGGAATGTCTTTCAATCTTCTCTACAGCAGGCTGCCAAACAAACTGTCGAATCTTTACGTCAAGAGATTGAGAATAAATTCTTTAACGAAGAACTGGAATCCTTGCTGGCAAAGCCAATGTCTGATCCGAAGGTTATTGCCAATATAATTAATGGCATTGTCAAATCATTGGATAAGGAAGGACTTTCAACAGATATCAGTATTGTCATTCCTAAAATCGTATCGCCAGATGAGGTGAGCGGACTTTTATTGGACAATGTGAAAAAGAGGTTGAAGGAAAAGCCGCTTGAGGTGGGATATTTTACCGGTGGGGCGCAAGTTAAGCTTCTAGGCAAAAGGATGACATTGGATTTGACCGATCAGGCAATCAAAGAAACCCTCTCTAATTATGTGCGCAAGGATTTTAGACAGCTGCTTTTTGGTCAATAATGAAGTATTATTATGTAGGCACCTTACTTCCGGCCCTTTCATTTGAATCTGCTCCAGAGATCTCGTTTGAAGAATTCGACACGTTATGCAGGGACAATCTTACCAGACTCGATTATGAAAAAACGAAAGTGATCCGTACTTTTTATGACATTTTGAATTTACGAGCCTTATGGAAAGGCGTGGAGTTGGATTCTTGGGGGAATTTTGATGAAGGGGAACTGCAGGAAGCATTAGCAAGTCATACCGAATTGCCGGATTATGTATTTGAGTTTATCAATATACATGAAAAAAAAGAAGACCGAGTGAAACATTTTGAAGAATTGTTGGCAAAGTCTTTTCTAGAGGTCTCTCAAGATATTCAGGATCCTTTTTTGAAGGAGTATTTGCAATTTGAACGAGAGCTGCGCCTGGTGATGGTAGGCTTCAGGGCAAAAAAATTAGGCTGGAACCTGGAAGCCGCACTGCAGTTTGAGAATCCCGAAGAGGAGATCATCGCCCAGATGCTTGCGCAAAAGGATGCTAAAGAGTTTATTCCGCCGGAAAAATATGCCGGCCTAAAGGTCATTTTTGAACGCTATAAAGATGAACCGTTGGAATTGAGAAAAGCGATAGACCAGTATCGATTCGATTATGTTGAAAGAATGGTAGACATGGCCGACAACGATTCGATAAGACGCATTTTAGCATATATGGTCCAGCTGATAGTAGTCTTGAGATGGTTTGAGATGGATAAAGAAAAAGGCAAAGAAATAGTTGGAACCATTATTAAAAAATAGATCAAGGCCAAAGGAAATAATAGCATGCAGACAGTAGCAGAACCTGTAAAAAATAATCTGAGAGCGACAGGCAAAGTAATTAAGGCCTTTGGAAACCTCCTACAAGTAGAATTTGAAGGGCACATCTGTCAAGGTGAAGTGGCGATGGTCCATAGCAAAAACATGCAATTAAAGTCAGAAGTGATCGAGATAGCCGGCAACGAAGCCAAGATACAGGTTTTTGAAGATACAAGAGGGATAGAGCTTAACTGCCTTGTTACATTTACCGGTGAACTGTTGGAAGCTGAACTGGGACCGGGATTGCTGACATCGATTTTTGATGGATTGCAGAATCCTTTAGTTAAAGTGGCTGACGTCTCAGGATACTTTTTACCTCGTGGTATTTATCTCAATCCATTGGATAGGGAAAGAAAGTGGGATTATGAGCCCAAGGCCCGGGTAGGAGATATTTTAATCCGCGGCGATGAGCTTGGCTCGGTCTTGGAAGGTCGATTCCACCATAAAGTGATGGTACCGTTCAAGAACTATGGGAAGTACACTGTAACATGGACGATAGGTGAAGGGTCTTATACGATTGATACTGTCGTCGCCAAGGTTAAAGATGAAAAAGGGAAAGAGCTCCAATTTACTATGGTGCAGAAGTGGCCTGTGAAGAATGCTTTGCAGCAAGGTGAAAAAATCAAGCCTACCAAGATGATGGACACCGGCGAGAGGATTATCGATACTCAGTTTCCTTTGATGAAAGGGGGGACTTTCTGTACTCCCGGTCCGTTTGGTGCCGGTAAGACCGTTTTGCAACACCACCTCTCAAAATATGCGTCTGTTGATATTGTGTTATTTGTGGCTTGTGGAGAACGTGCAGGCGAGGTCGTGGAAGTGCTCCGTGAATTCCCGCATCTGATTGATCCGCACACAGGTGAAACTCTTATGAAGCGGACAGTTATCATTTGCAACACATCATCGATGCCGGTGGCTGCGCGTGAATCGTCCATTTATATGGGCATTACCATTGCCGAGTACTATCGTCAGATGGGGTTGGATGTTCTGGTACTGGCAGATTCGACATCACGCTGGGCGCAAGCCTTGCGCGAGATGTCAGGTCGCCTCGAAGAAATTCCCGGTGAAGAAGCATTCCCTGCTTACCTGGCCTCCAGGATTGCAGAGTTCTATGAAAGATCGGGAGTCATTGCAATGCGCAGTGGCAAGCCTGGCTCAGTGACTATCGGTGGAGCTGTATCGCCTGCTGGCGGTAACTTCGAAGAGCCGGTGACGCAAGCGACACTGTCGGTTGTAGGGGCATTTTTGGGCCTTTCCCGTTCCAGATCAGACTCAAGGCGTTATCCAGCCATTGATCCATTGATCTCATGGTCGAAGTACATTGATGTGGTCTCAAAGGAACTGGGTCACCAAGTTGAAGGTTGGGATGATATGGTCAAGCAGGCCAGGAACATGCTATTCAAAGGCAATGACATTGGAAAGAGAATGGAAGTTGTCGGAGAAGAAGGAATTTCTATGGCTGACATGCTGACCTATCTGAAAGCAGAACTCTATGATGCTTCCTATTTACAGCAGAATGCATTTGATCCAGAAGATGCTTATTGTCCATTGCCAAGGCAGATTACCCTGTTCTTGCTGATCAACAAGATTTTTGATTTCGAATTCAAGTTCAAAAACCATGACGAAGCAAGGCAATATTTCCTCAATTTGACAAGCCAGATTAAAAATATGAACTGCATACCGTTTAAATCAGAACCATATAAGCGAGCCTATGAAAATATTGAAAAAAGTTTAGGAAGAGAAGCATGAAGATTGTCTACGAAAGAATTAACAACATGCGCGGTAACCTGATTACCGTTACTGCTGAGGGCGTTGGACTGGGCGAGCTTGCCCGAGTCGATATGGAAGATGGCCGCAGTGTCTATGCTTCAGTCCTGAGGATTGAAGGGGATCAGGTAACGCTGCAGGTATTTGAAACTACCCGCGGGATCTCAACCGGAGACAAGGTAACCTTCCTGAATCGGCAGATGCAAGCAACATATGGTGAGTCGCTGCTGGGTCGTAGGCTCAATGGAACCGGTGAACCGATTGATGGGGGCCCTGAAATTATCGGAGAGGCTGTCGACATTGGGCAGACATCATTTAATCCGGTTAAAAGGATCGTTCCGCGTGAGATGGTGAGGACAAATATCCCGATGATCGACGTGTTCAATTGCCTTGTCAAGTCGCAGAAAATCCCGATCTTCTCAGTTCCGGGTGAACCCTATAATGCCCTACTAATGCGTATAGCCAACCAGACCGACGCCGATGTCGTAATCATTGGGGGAATGGGCTTGACCTTCAAAGAATATCAGGCCTTCATTGACAACGCTGAGGCGGCCGGCACACTGAATAAGACAGTCATGTTCATCCACCGTGCGACTGACCCTGCGGTTGAATGCTTGCTTGTGCCGGATATGGCCTTGGCCTGTGCCGAAAAATTTGCGACCGATGGCAAGCACGTACTCGTCCTGTTGACCGATATGACAGCTTTCGCCGATTCGATCAAGGAGATCGCCATCACCATGGACCAGGTCCCTTCGAACCGAGGATATCCCGGCTCGCTCTATTCTGACCTGGCTTCGCGTTATGAAAAAGCCGTTTTGATTGAGGGCAGCGGATCAATCACCATCATCGGTGTAACAACAATGCCGGGAGACGATGTGACACACCCAGTGCCTGACAATACCGGATACATCACTGAAGGTCAGTTTTACCTGCATCATGGCAGGATCGATCCATTTGGATCGTTATCCCGTTTGAAGCAACAAGTGATTGGAAAAGTTACCCGCGCAGACCATGGCGACCTTGCCAACGCGATGATCAGGCTTTATGCAGAGTCTAAAAAGGCGCGAGAAAGGCAATCGATGGGCTTTAAGCTATCGCGCTGGGACGAAAAGTTGCTCCATTATTCCAAGCTTTTTGAAGATAGGATGATGAACCTTGAGGTTAACTACACGCTGGAACAGGCTTTGGACCTAGGCTGGGAGACTTTAGCTGAGTGCTTCCAACCCAACGAAGTAGGCATCAAGCAGACAATGATAGACCAGTTCTGGCCGAAAGTGGCGCAAAAAAAATAAACACAACACAAAGAGGCACAGAGATCTCAGAGAAAAGTCATGGGGCTAAGATATTTAATTTGAGCAAAGAAGAATAAAGAGGTAATGTTTAAAATGTTAAGTTTTTTTGAGGTATTTGAAATTTATGATTTTGATTTTTTTTATGCAAACTTAATTAAACAAAAAAAACAATACATTTCAAATCTAAAATCTTTTCTCTGTGATCTCTGTGCCTCTGTGCCTCAGTGTTTAATTTTTAGGCGCCTCTGTGGCCTTGTGTTTTTGTTTTTGGAGAATTAAAAGTGGCCGATGTTAAGTTAACAAAAAACGAACTGCGTGAACAGCAGAATAAGCTGCAGCAGCTTGAAAAATATTTGCCCACATTACAGCTGAAGAAGGCCATGCTTCAAGCTGAGGTGCATGACACACGCCTGGAAACCCAGAAAATCGAACAGGAGCTCAATATTAAGCGTCTGGTGGTAGAAGAGTACAGCGGCTTGCTGACTGCAAAGATGGCTATCAATCCATTGGATGCCGCCATTGTCAAAAAAGTCACCAAACGGTATGAAAATATCGCAGGTGTTGAAGTTCCCTACTATGAAGGTGTCGAATTTGAGCCATTCACCTATAGCCTCTTTGAGACAGCGCCTTGGCTGGATGCTGCTGTGATCGGATTGAAAAGTTTAGCTGAGCTGCGCGAACATATCAAAGTGACCGAAGAAAAGAAAATGGCTTTGGAGAAAGAACTGCGGGAGGTTTCGATACGGGTGAATCTGTTTGAAAAGATTTTGATTCCTCGTGCCATTAATAATATCAGGACTATCAAAGTTTTCCTGGGCGATCAGCAGCTTGCTGCCGTCTCGCGTGCCAAGGTGGCCAAGAATAAGATTGAAGATGCTAAAGCTTTATCTGCTGCCAGACGTGCTGCTAAGGAATCTGCACATGCGTGAAGATGTTAAAAAATTTCTATTTTTTGGGCCTGAAGACGAGAAGGAGAGCTTCTTTAAAAAGGCTCAGACCTATGGCATCATTCACTTTATCGATCCCCGAAAAAACGCCCATAAAGAGATTCCGAAAATTGTCGATACGGTAGTCAAATCCATTAAGGTTCTACGGGGGCTTCCTCCTACAGAGCAAGAAGAAAATTACAGCGGCCTCAACGCCGATGCCATTGTCGATGAGATACTGAGTCTGCACGAGAAGGCAGAGGCGTTGGAAGAAGAGGTGCGCATCCTGGACATTGAAATCTCACGCATCTTTCCCTTTGCTAATTTTTCGCTTGAAGATATCGCGTATATCCAAAAAGAAGCGCATCGCTACATCCAGTTTTATGTAGGTCGCCCTGGATTATTCCATGATAAACCTATGCCTGAAGAATTGATCTATATCTCCTCAGAACATAGTCTAGAATATTATATAGCAATCAATGAAAAAGCAACGTTATACGACAAGTTAATTGAGATGAAGTTTGACAGGTCGCTAGGTGATCTGCGCATGAGGCATGCTGCTGCCAGGGTAGAACACCATGAGATCAATAAACAGCTCAAAGGGTTTGCCAAGTATAATGAATTCCTTCACCAGACATTGATCGAAAAATTAAATAAATACAATCTCTATGATGTCCAGACTTATGTCCAAGAAGCAATGAGCGGCATCTTGTTTGCTATCGAGGGTTGGGTTCCGGTGACCAAAACACATGAACTGGAAAATCTTGTCGATAGGCAGAATGTGTATGCTGAAGAGATCGCTATCGAACCCGCCGACGTCATTCCCACAGTATTGGAAAATGATGGTTTAGGCAAACTAGGGGAAGATCTCATCCGCATTTATGATACCCCATCCTCGACAGATCGCGATCCTTCTAACTGGGTACTGTGGTGTTTTGCTCTTTTCTTTGCATTCATCATTGGCGATGCCGGCTACGGCCTGATCTATTTCCTGATAGCTCTCTTTTTACAATATAAATTTCGTGCTACAAAAGGAGTCTGGAAAAGAGTCCTTAACCTCTTTACATTCCTGAGCGCTGCTTGCATTGTCTGGGGAACGTTAATGACCTCTTTTTTTGGGATTCAGATAGAGCCAGACAACCCATTGAGGAAGGTTTCGCTGCTTCATTGGTTTGTAGAAAAGAAAGCGGAATACATCATTACCCACAAGAATGAAAACGACTACAAATCGTGGGTTAAGAAATATCCCGAATTGGCCAAGGCAACGACTCCCTCACAATTTGTTAGCTTCCGCGATAAAAAAGGGGACACTATTATCCTCAGCCGTTTAAGCGACAATATCATGTTTGAGCTGGCCTTATGCATTGGCGTCATCCACCTGATCATCTCCTGTTTGCGCTACGCCAGGAAGAATCCGCCAAACCTTGGATGGGCCGTCTTTTTGGCAGGAGGCTACCTCTACATAGGATATTATTTGCAGACTCCCACCTTCGTTAATTTCGTCTTGGGCATCAGCATGCAGACCGGAAAAGAGATTGGTACGGAGTTGATGATTGGCGGCATAGCCTTCACCTGGCTGACATCGATCTTTATCCACGGCTGGAAAGGGATCTTTGAAATCATGGTGATCATCCAAGTTTTTGCCGATACCTTGTCGTATTTGCGTCTTTATGCGCTTGGATTAGCCGGAGCCATCGTTGCTGGCACTATTAATGAAATAGCTGGCGGCCTTCCGATTATACTAGGAATATTACTCGTTGTCCTTTCCCACTTTATCAATATCATCCTGGGAACGATGAGCGGTATCATCCACGGTTTGCGTCTTAATTTCCTCGAATGGTATCACTATTCTTTTGAGGGTGGAGGAAAAGACTACAAACCCCTTAAATTGATGAAAATGGAATAAATGGAATAAATAGGAGAACATTATGGATTTCAATATGGTAGGACCTGCAATTTCGTTGGGTCTCAGTTGTATCGGCTGCTGTATCGGCAGCTACATTGCTGGTGCTGCATCACATGCAGCGATGGCGCGCACAGAAGAAGGTCATGGTAAGTATATTGCCATGTCGGCCGCACCTTCGTCACAGGTCATTTACGGATTCCTTTTGATGCTGCAAATGAGCAAGGCGATCCATGCAGGGACCCTTTCACCGATCGACGGCATCGCTATCGGGACCTTCTCCGGATTGGCGTTTGTCTTTTCGTCCATCTTCCAGGGAAAGGTGTGCGCAACAGGTATTCAGGCATCCATGAAGCAACCTGCCGTCTTCGGTAAGTGCTTTGCAGCCATCGGTATCATTGAGTCATTCGCACTCTTTGCCTTCGTATTTGCATTGTTAATCATGTAATATATGAAGCATCGGATTGAAAAAGACAGTTTAGGCGAAGTATCTGTTCCAGCTGACCGGTATTACGGAGCGCAGACATGGCGCTCCCTTGTTAATTTTCCGATCGGTACCGAGAAGATGCCAATGGAAATGATCTATGCACTGGCCATCATTAAAAAGGCCGCTGCCAAGGTCAATGCCGAGCTGGGATTGCTCCCAAGGGATAAGGCCACGGTCATTGGAGAAGCTGCTGACGAAATCATTGCAGAGCAACTCAATGACCATTTTCCTTTGTCTGTTTGGCAGACGGGATCCGGCACGCAGACAAACATGAACCTCAACGAGGTCATCAGCAACCGCGCCATTGAAAAGATGGGAGGCAAGCTCGGATCTAAAACTCCCATTCATCCCAATGATGATGTCAACATGTCCCAATCGTCCAATGATGCATTTCCAACCGCAATGCACATAGCCGTGATGCTTGATATTAAGAAAAGACTGCTACCCAGTCTGGAACAACTCAGAAGCGATTTACAAGAAAAGGCGGAATCATACAAGGATATCATAAAGACTGGACGCACGCATCTGATGGATGCCACGCCGCTAACTCTTGGGCAGGAGTTTTCCGCTTATGCCGTACAGATCGAGCATGGGATCGAAGCCATTAAAAATACTTTTCCGCATCTGTCAGAGCTAGCCCTTGGCGGTACGGCAGTCGGAACAGGACTAAACACCCATCCAGATTATGCTAGAAGGGTAGCTGAAGTCATTTCTGAATATACCGGCATTAAATTTGTTTCCGCTCCTAATAAATTCGAGGCGCTCGCAACCAATGATACCCTAGTGGAAGTGAGCGGGTCGCTAAAACGAGTGGCTGTGTCACTCTTTAAAATCGGCAACGATATCCGCTGGCTGGCCTCGGGTCCACGCTGCGGTTTGGGCGAACTGATTTTACCGGCCAACGAACCCGGATCGTCCATCATGCCAGGTAAAGTGAATCCAACACAGTGCGAAGCATTGATGATGTCAGCCATACAAGTAATGGGGAACGATACAACGATAACCTTCGCAGGTTCGCAGGGAAATCTAGAATTAAATGTCTACCGCCCTCTAATCATTTACAATATCATCCAGTCGATACGGCTACTGAGTGACACCTCCTGCAATTTTGCCGAGAAGTGCATACGAGGAATCGAGCCGGATAAAAAAAGGATTGCTGAACACCTTGACCACTCTCTGATGCTGGCCACAGCGCTCAATTCGGAAATTGGCTATGACAAGGCCAGCCAGATTGTCAAAGAGGCATATCAGAAACATAAAACACTGAAAGAAGCGGCGCTCGATTTAAATTTTCTGACCGAGAAAGAGTTTGATAGAATTGTCGATCCCAAAAAGATGCTCGGACCAAATATAAAATGAAATCTTTTTTCCTAATGACTGCTCTCCTGCTACTGACAGGGTGTGTGCAGCCCCTCAGCGTACAAACGCAGTATCTAACAGTCAATCGTCTGGCCAGCACTCATGTCAACACACCCGATCCCAGATTACTACATCCCGATAACGGCCAGCAACTTGTGATCCAGTGGTGGCTGCCAAGATCTTTTCTGGACTACGATGATCTCCACGTGGAAATCACTGTCCGTCTCAAAGATCGCGAAGAGATAAAAGAGAGTATCAAGCTCTGTCATGTTCAGGGCTATCATCTCTTCCCTGTCATTAATGAAACCTACACCAAATCTGGAGGCATTTCCACCTACAAAGTATTGATCGTCGGTGGCGGCAAAGTCCTCGAATCGTGGTACCATCCCCTGTGGGTCGAACTGATTCACTTCGAATGATCGCCAAAGAGATTAAACACAACGTGTATTGCTCTATCCTGCCGCTTATCCTGTAAATTTACTGTGATATTGTGCGAAGACTCTGTTCTAAATTATCCAATTCCGAATTTCTATGCAGCTGCTTTGCCGCCCACAATACCAGATTCTGCGTTGACGACCAATCTAAACAACTATCCGTGATTGAGACACCATACTGAAGGTCGCACGAATTAAGCGACAGAGATTGATTGCTACCAAAAAGATGGCTCTCAAGCATGATGCCGCGAATGTTCTCGTTCCCTTCCATAATCTGGCGGATGACCGACTGAAATACGGCCGGCTGCCGATCGTGTTGTTTGCCGGAGTTGTGATGCGAACAATCGATTAATAACCTTTGCGGCAGCCTCGCATTTTCCAAACTGGTGAGGGCATTGGCAACCGAAGCTGGATCATAGTTAGGCTGAAGCTCGCCGCCACGGAGGACTAGATGGCAGTGTGGATTCCCCTGGCTTCTGATAACAGTGGTACGTCCCTGTTCATTCAATCCGATGTAAGTCTGCGGCATAGAAGCGGACATGATTCCCTGAACCGCAGCTGAAATATTTCCGGCCACCCCATTTTTAAATCCGATCGGCATCGCAAGTCCTGAGGCCAGTTGCCGATGAGGCTGTGACGAAGATGTGCGAGCGCCAATAGATCCCCAGCTGATTAAATCATCGTAATAAAAGGCGGTCATCGGATCTAGGAATTCGGTTGCAGTAGGTATTTTCATTTCAGCCAATTCATGGAGCAGCTGACGCGACTGTTGTATCCCCAAATACATCTGATGTGATCCATCCAGGAAGGGATCATAGAGAAACCCTTTCCAGCCGGAAGAGGTGCGTGGTTTTTCAAAGTAGGTTCGCATGGCAATAAAAAACTCTGACGAAACTGCCTGACTAAGCTCTTTGAGTCTGGCAGCATATTCCTTTGCCGAAATGACATCGTGGATGGAGCAAGGCCCGACGATGAGAAGAATACGCGGATCAGTCCCATTGAGAATGGTGCGGATAGTATCGCGCGATTGCTGCACAAAAGCATACGCAGTTGAAGACAAAGAAAGCTGTTGTTTTAAATCTAAAAATGTAGGAAGCGATTCCATAGAGCCCTTCGCATTAAAGTAGCTTTTATACAACAACCTTAATAATGAGGCAAAGCAAAAAAGCGGGGTGACTAAGCCCTTTTGTTTATCAACGAAGATATTAACCTGGAAACGGTGATTGCATCTGGCACCCCCTTCCAATCGCCGTTTCCAGGATTAAGGAAGTAAAACTAGAAATTTCGCTAAAACATCTTCCAATATCGATGAGGAAAGATGTGTGACAAACTTCGCTTTGCGTGCTTTCCAATCCAGGGAACGGATTTGATCGCAAAGAACAGCGCCTTGAATATCCGCTTCATCAATGAGGATCTCAAAGGGATATCCTTTAATCTTGCTTGTAATAGGCATAAACAATCCCAAATCGGTCTTTAAATTATATTCATATGGTGAAATCGTGAGAGCCGGTCGTGATTTTTGGATTTCTTTTCCTTTTTGCGGATCAAATTCCAGCCAGATTATATCGCCTCGCGCCGGTACGTATTTTACCATTCCTCATTCCCTCTTTGTTCATCGTCTAAAATTTGATGATGTCGATTCCTGGGAGTAATTTCTTTCAGCATTTTCTCCAAATTATATTTAGGGGCCTGGATGATAATTTTATCATCTTCGATTTCAAGCGTGACGGAACTTCCTGAATGTAATTTTAACTTTTTTGCAATTTGAATAGGTATCCGCAGGCCAAGGCTATTTCCCCATTTTTGTATGTGTGTATGCATAATATACCCCCTCTGCCCCTTTGGGCTGGCTATACTTAGTATATACAATTAATAGAATCATGTCAAGAGGCTTTCATGCATTGCTGAGAGCCTTTTCCGATTTGCTCGGGTGTTGGATCGGATTTGTGCGTGCCGATTGACCACTTTTCCGAAGTAATTCTATTGATTTGGCTTGATCGTTGTTCAACGACAAAAAAAATTACTCCCCTTTCAGGGAGTATAAAATTCGCGATATGAGATAGAGGGGGTAATTATAAATACTTCCATCATGTTTGAGGTTCATGGTAGAGGCTCTGTATAACTTGGAAGGGGCATATTTTTGGTTATAGACGAGCAGGCTCTTTTTTTTCTGACTTGTTCCTGCTTTAACTTCTAAAGGATAGATCTCATGGTCGTCTTCAATCAGAAAATCAACTTCTGCCGAGCCTTCGCTTGCCAAATAATGGGATTCCCTATGTTTGGCTGCTAATAATTCTTGCGCAACATAATTTTCTGTCAAGGCGCCCTTGAACTCAGTGAATAGAAGATTCCCGTCAATTATCATCGGATTTCTCCTTCTAAAGACATTGTAGGCTGTAGAACGGGGAATTTCAGCTTCCTTCAAAAATTGCGATTTATTTACAGCGTAGAGATAACCCTCGATGATTTCTAATACACCTTCGGTGTCGTTCTCAATGAGGCACTCCATAATGGCGGCTCCCATCTTATTGGTGTCTAAAAGGTTCTTCATCGGATCATACTTTATTTATTTCCCAAAGTTTTTAATGAAGAATGGGCTTTTTATTCCTTGTTCTTCTAGAACTTCACGAGCAATATGCTGAGTAGAAATCCCTCTTTCCAGGGTATAGGTTCTTTTCATCTTCCCATTCTCATCACGCTGATAACTGCCATCCTGGTTTTCTGCGATAGATACTTTCTGATTGATGAATAATCCATTTGTCTCTTGTTCAAGGTGTGTCAATTTTACAAAGTGTGTTGCTATGACACAAATGCAATTTTGATAAGAGGCAAATCCCCTCGCCGTTTTATATCCCCATTCAGCACCTTCCTCTGGTGAAGTTCCGCTAAATATCTCGTCGAAGACGGCCAAACTAAATGCGCCGCGCTCGGATAACGAATTGATATAATCTCCATGCGCAAAAGCTTGTGTTCCTTCTCTTTGAAATCGGGATTCTTTACTGACAATGCTATCTGCTATATTCATGTAAACTGCAACGTGACTGATTGGGGTTAAGCTCATCTCCTTGGCTGGTGCAATACCTAAGCTTTGAGCCATGATAACAGTCAGGGGAATTCCTCTACACACAATTGTGGATTTCCCTCCGGAATTCGGACCCGTGACAACCATGTGTGGAATACCTGCACTCTTTCCCAAATTGATAGAATTTGCGACCACAATCTTGGGATCTATAAAACTATTCCAAAAGCCTTCCAGGCGGATGTAAGGCGTCTCCATTTTCAGAAACTCGGGGAAGCAATACTGAGCTTCTGAACCCTTGGATTCCTTAATAAGCTTTGCAATTGTGATATACGCATCTAGTTCTCCAATAGCAGCTATAGCTGGTTCAAACGCCCTTTTTACTCTTTCTATTTTTCGATAACACAGAAGCATCTTACCTCTCAGAAAGAATATAGTAGTCTTATCCGGAGATCCGGTATCAAAGGTTCCAGAATTTAAATTTTTAATAAGTTCAGCAAGTTCCTTATTAGTCCTGGAGAGATCTTTGAAAAGGAAATTAATGTGTTTAAAAAATGTCAGATGCCGGCTTATTGTATGAGGAGTATTTGCTCCTAACTTCTGCATGATTCTGACACACTGCGCTACGCTTGCCAACCTTTTCAGTAAGAAGTCGTCATACATAAACTGGACTTTA